>JGI20158J14315_10000633_pt1 | contig 26359 bp, 27 predicted proteins | sample COG_08_FD_14315 | JGI IMG/M metagenome (IMG submission 14315)
GATTTTGCATTTTTAGGTAGAGATTCACCAAAAGCTGCTCAGGCAACTTATTGTGCAGATGATCAAAACAAGTATTGGGAGTACCATAGTTCATTGTACACTTCACAAGAATCTAAAATTGATAATGGTTGGGCAAGTTCTGAAAGATTGAAAGCTTTTGCATTTAATTTGAATCTTGATATGGAATTATTTAATGAATGTCTTGATTCTGAAAAATATTCAAAACGTGTACAGTACAATTCTCAACAAGCACGAGATAATGGTGTTAGAGGAACTCCTGGATTCTTTATAGTTGATTCTGATTATAATCAAACACAAATTGGTGGTGCACAACCATTTTCTGTATTTCAGAAAATTTTGGATTCTATGATTTAAATGATAGAAATTTTAAAAGTTATTTTTTCAAATTTAAAATTTATTGTAATATCTGTGATAATTTTTTCAATTATGATGTTTAGTTTGTTACTTATTTCAGAATTTATTTTTCTGGAACCTTATTTTGTAACACATATTCCTTCTGGAAGTGAATTGGGATTTATTTTAATTACTGCACTTTCAGGTTTATCTGCTTTAGTTATTTCAATGAATTTATTTAGAATAATTAATTTAAAAAATTCAAAACACAAAATGAGTGGTAGTATTTTTGGCACCTTTATTGGTTCTGCTGCTGGTGCATGTAGTTGTGGTCCTATTGGATTTGCTGTAATCTCGACATTTGGTACTGTTGGTGCAACAACTACTGCATTTTTGACCAATTATGAAATTCCAATTAGAATTGTTGCAATAGTGATTCTCATTATAACTTATTTTACAACGATCAAATCTTTAAAAACTGAATGTGATATTCCAAATTAACTTTGATGGATTAGAAATTACCAATTAGGTAAATTTTTACAACCTTAGACTGTATCATCTAGTCGATATATTGTTAATTGTGACAATAATGTATATTCCAATAAGGCCTAGCAGGAGAGACTCTGATCCTGATGAAATAGAAGAATCTGAAGACTGATTTTCTATTCCTATTTTATATTAAAATAATTTAGAATTTAATATCACGTTCAGATATTTATTTACCATTTTAAGATAATTTCATATGCAAAATTGGAATCTTTTCTTTGGTATTTTTATTATTTCCAGTCCAATTCTTTTTGCAATGATCGCTTTCCCTGATTCCATTGCTTGGAGTTGGAATGAAGGTAGAGGTGGTTACTTTTTTGCATTAGTTTTTGTTGTTGCTGAATTAATTGGTTTGAAAATTATTATTTCTAAAAAACGATTATTTTCAGTAATTCCTTTTGCATTATTGACAATTGGTTATTTACTTTCATTAGAATATGGTTTAAGAGAATTTCTTATTGAATCTGCTACACACTTTGATGTTCAATTAATTTACTCTTGGACTTGGATGTGGGATTTCATAATTATGGCTATTTTCATTGTTGTTGGTTTAACTATTTTCTTTGGAAAACGTTGGATACGAATTGCTCCTGCTGGTCCAATTTTTCTTAGTGGAACTGCAATAATTCTTTCACTTGATGCTTTCTTTCCTTATGATACACTTGGTCCATTACAATATGTTGTTCCTTATTTTGTTCAAGCTAATGTTTGGATAATCACTTTCCTTGATTTGGGAACTGCAATAGCTCGTGATAATATAATGTTCTTGCGTGGTGATCATGGATCCATGGCACTACAAGTTTTCTGGCCTTCTGCTGGGGTTCACAGTATAATCATTTTTTCATTAGTAATTGGTGCATTTATGTTAAAAATGAATATTCCAAAAAATCGCAAAATTATTTATTTTATTTTAGGTATTGTTGGTACCATAATTGTTAATTTAATTCGTATTTTCTCATTATCGTGGTATGCTCTCAAGGTTACTACTGATCCTGTTGCATGGGAAGAATATCATAAAATTGCAGGTGAGATAATGTTCTTGCCATGGCTATTTGCTTTTATTTTGGTCGTTATAGTTATAGAATCTAGACGTCTAAAAAAATTAGAATCTGATAATCTAAAAAATTGAGTTTTTAATTTAAAAATAATTTGTAATATTGCTTTGTTCTTTGGTTTCTGTAAGATCTGCTACTCTGACTCCTAATCTTCTAATTGTCATTGTTTGATTGTCTAATGCATCTAGTAGTAATTGTTCTGCATTCCTTTGTAATTCTTCTAGATTGTTTGTTGAGTTTCTTAATATTTTTGATTTTGATTTATTTGTTAAATCTGATTGTACAAAATGTATTCCTATTGACTTAAACATTTTATTATTTTTTTTAATTACATCGTGAACCTGCTTACATAATTCTTGTAAATTCCCTAATAGAAATTTAGGATCTTTTGAATCTTTTTTTAAAGTTACTATTTTGCTGTATTGTATACTTTCTTCTTTCTCTTTTACTGGTTCATTATTTATTCCTCTAATTGCATTATACATGTAAGTTCCATTTTTTCTTCCAAATTCTTTATTTAATGTAAACACATCTATTTTTTTTAAATCTTCAATCGTTTCTAAATTCATTTTTTTAAATCTTTGTTCGGTTTTTTTTCCAATTCCTGGTATTACTCTAATGCTAAGTGGTTCTAAAAATTGCTCAATTCCATCTGGTTCTACAACTGTTAATCCATTTGGTTTTTCATAATCTGAAGCTATCTTTGATATTAATTTATTTGATGAAACTCCTATTGAACAACTTAATTTCATTTCAAGTCTTATCTTATTTTTAATTTGTTGAGCAAGATGAATAGCTTTTTCAAAATCCCCTTCAACTCTTTTTGTAATATCCAAATATGCTTCATCTCTTCCAACATATTCAAAAATATCTGCATTCTCTTTCATTATTTTCATTGCTTTTTCAGTCATTTCAGAATAATATTCAAAATCTACTGGTAAAAATACTGCATCACTCCTTTGTTCCAGTTTCTTTTTAGCAAATGAAATTGGTATTCCTGATTTTACTCCATACTTTCTAGCTGTATAGTTTGCAGTTGCAATAGCTCCGCTATCTCCTCCTCTATCTGAAAATACACAAACACATACTGGTTTTGTTTTTAATTCTGGTTTTCTTACTTCTTCACATTGAGCATAAAAATAATCAAAATCTATGTGGAAAACTATTCTTTCCAATACTAAGTCTACGTTAATTTGATTATTATTGTATTTTGCATGACTTTAAAAAAATTACATTTATGCTACCAAGTTAATATCTAAATATTGAGATGATCTAGTATTGGCATGGATTATCCTGTATCTGCTGATGAAAATGGTGTAAATTTTAATCCTGATAAAATGGAATCTGAAAAACTATATCATTGTATTTTTAAAAATAAGGCCATGCTGGTATTCAAAGATTCTCAAGATATGATGAATTGCTATGAGATTGAGGAACCTGATTTGGTTGAACAAATCAAAAAATGCCCTTCTGATGATGATCTTGAAAAATTATTTCAGGACTATTTACAAGGAAAGCACCTGAAAAATTAAATAAAAGATAAAGTCCTTTTGTTGTAATAGGAATTTCATATGAGTACTAATAACAAATCAAATGACGCAGAAGATATTTTATCCGAATTTGACTCTCGAACTAAACCTGAACCAACACCAGAACCTGAACCAACACCAGAACCTGAACCAACACCAGAACCTGAACCAACACCAGAACCTGAACCAACACCAGAACCTGAACCAACACCAGAACCTTCAGATGTTTCAAAAGAAACTAAATCTGAAACACCTGAAGAACGTAATATAATTTTCATTGGCACAAAACCCATTATGACTTATGTTTCTGCAACATTAACTCAACTATCAACCAGGCCAAGTATTACCATTAAAGCTCGTGGTAAAAGAATTACACAAGCAGTTGATGTATCTCAAATGATCATTAAAAGAATGGACACTGTTGGTTATGTGATTAGTGATGTCAGAATTTCATCTGATTCCCTTACTTCCCAAGATGGGAAACAACGTAATGTTTCAAATATGGAAATTGATATTACTAAAGAGTAATTTAAGAAATATACTTCTAATTATTTTTGGAATTTTTGTTTTTGTAGTAATTTTATTTACTTATGATACATCTTGTGGTGTAGAACATTTTATGATTTTAAATGAGATAAATCTTAATGAAAAATCATTTGATCCTGAATTTTGTGAATCCATTCTTGAAAAAATTAATACTTTTAATAATCAGTGTAGTCCTACAATTGAAATTTTAGATTGTGGTTAAGCAATTATTTCAATTAAAAATGTAATTCCAAAATAAATTAATGTTAAACTTAATCCTAACATCATTACTTTATAATTTCGATTGGAAATAATTTTTCTACTTTTTGATGCTAGAAATGCTGTGATTCCTAACCATGCAAAGTCCATCCAAATATGCAACACAAATACAATTAGTATTCCTGCAAATGCCCATATCATCATTGCATCTGAAATTAATTTGAATCCTATTGTTATCCACCATACTATGAAAAATGGATTTAAGGCACTAAATAAAATCCCTGTAACAATTGGTCCTTGTTTTGGTTTTGTTTCTTTTTCTTTCTTTCTTTCTAATGTTGTCTTAATTTGCATAGCTGCAAATCCGAAAAGTGTGAATGCTCCAAAAATTGCTATGATTGTTCTGAATTCTGGAAAACTTTCTAAAGAAAATACTCCAACTCCTAATATAATTACAAGTGGAAGTTCTACAATTGAATGACCTATTGCAATTTTAATCCCTGATTTTACACCTTCTCTTAACCCATATGTGATATTTGCTGCAAACAGCGGTCCTGGTGACATTACTCCTGATGCTGAAATTATTATAACTAAAACTGCAAATTCTATTATCTGGATCATATTTTTTTCATACTTATCTATTCATGATCAAAAATCTATCTATACATTGAATCTTTTAGATGAGTTGATTCTTCTTGTGTTTCTTTGATTGTAGCTTCTGCCTTTTCAGCTTCTTTTTGTAATGATGGTATGTCGCACGATGCTCCTGGAATTAATTTTGACATTGCCATACATAATTCTGCACTTGATTTGAAATCTGGACCTTCTCCAGACGTATTGAAAATTATTACAATTACATCTTGATTTGTTATACTTCCTTCATTTAGTAACATTCCTGGAATTCCTGGAATTGTACCATGATCTAATACCTTTAAGCCTGCTTCTTCAATTTTTTTCCTAGCTGATTCTGTACTTCCAACTCCCATCATTTCAGAATTTTCTTTTTCTGATTTTACTGCAACACTACTTACAATTAATTTAATTTTGTGTTTCTTTGACCATTCTAACATTGATTCTGATACTTGTCTGTGTAATGTTTGATCTAAATTGAGATATGATGAGAATACACCTACTTTCAAATCTTCATTGATAAAAATTCTTGATGGATAGTTTGGTTTGCCTTCCTTTATCACACTAATAGGTGGAAATATTTTTGAATCAATTATTCCTCCTAATTCAAATTGTGATGTGTTTATCATTGACTCTGTTGCAATTGCACTACTGAATCCTACTGATGGAAATCCGTCAATTAGATAACCTTCTTCTAAATTAAATTCTTTGAATTCTTTAATGATGATTTCTGATGATGTCATACTTTAACTCTAATTCCCATTGAATAATAGGTTTTTTTATTTATCTAAGTAAGCTTTAAACCGCCTTATTTTAATAGATTCTGTATGACTGATAGAATTAAAGTCGGATTAGTTGGTATTGGTAATTGTTTTTCTGGACTAATTCAGGGAATCGAATATTATAAGAAAAATCCTTCTCAAGAAGTTACTGGAATTATTCATGATAAATTAGCCGGGTATGGAATTCATGACATTGATTTTGTTTGTGGATTTGATGTTGCTGAAAATAAAGTTGGAAACACTTTGATGAATGCAATTTACGAATCTCCTAACATGGTTAATTGGATTGCAAAAGATGACATGCCTAAAACAGACGCAATGATTCATGAAAGTCCTTTACTAGACGGTGTTGGAATTTGGGTAGAAAATAAAATTAATCCTCTTACTAGTACTAAAACCATTGAACAAATTACTGCTGAAGCAAAACAAATAATCAAAGACACTGGTGTTGAAATTATTGTTTCATACTTACCTGTAGGTTCTGATAAGGTTACCGAATTCTGGGCACAAGTTTGTCTTGATACTAACACTGCATTTGTAAATTGTATTCCTTCTTTTATTGCATCAGATGAAACATGGGCAAAAAAATTCCAAGAAAAAAATATTCCATGTATTGGTGATGATATTAAGGGACAAGTTGGTGCAACTATTGTTCATAGAACTTTAGCTAAATTATGTAGTGATAGAGGAACAAAAATTGAAAAAACTTATCAGATTAACGTAGGTGGAAATACTGACTTTCTAAATATGAAAGAACAAGATAGACTTGTCTCTAAGAAAATTTCTAAAACTGAAAGTGTTCAAAGTCAATTAAAAGAAAGATTAGATGATGATCAGATTTATGTAGGTCCTTCTGATTTTATTCCGTTTTTAGGTAATACAAAATTGATGTTTATGCGAATTGAAGGTCGTCAATGGGCAAACATTCCATATAATATGGAAGTTCGTTTGGAAGTTGATGACAAAGCTAATTCAGCTGGCATTGTAATTGATGCAATTAGATTGGCAAAAATTGCTCTTGACAGAAAGATTGGAGGTCCAATTAAACCTGCAAGTGCATATTTAATGAAACACCCAATAGAACAGACTTCTGATGTTAAAGCAAAGGCTGATTGTGAAAAGTTTGTTGCAAATGAATGATTATTGAAACTTATTCCTGTCCTCTGATCTTTGTATTCTCATTTTCTTGTAATTTGAAAGTGTAATATCTGCTGATATTTCAAATCCACCTTCTGGTTTTGTAATTTTTGTTTTAACTATTTTTTCTTCTTTTACTAATTCTATTATCATGCTGTTTCCGCCGAATTTTATATTTTCAACATTTGGGGCGATAATTGGAATTCTATTTTCTAGAGATCTGACTTGTACGTACATTTTCCATGGCTCTATCCCCTCTTTTACAATTCTACTTGGTGAAAACAGAATTTCTGCACCTTTATTGGCCAACATCTGTGCCACGCCTGGAAACACTGTATCATAACATATCATAATTCCAAATTTACATGATGTTTTGAAAATTTTGGCCTCTGTTCCCGCACTAACTGTCTCTTTTTCATAGTCATAAGGGTGAATTTTTTCTTGTTTTCCAATTATTTCTCCCTCTGGACTGATAACTGGTGAATTAATTGATATTTTGTTTCCATTTTTTTCATAAAATGCCCCTGGTATTATTGTCATTGAGTACTCTTTTGAAATTTTTTTAAATTCTAAAAATTCTTGATCGTAATCTTTAATCTCATTATTTGGTAGCCATTGCTCTGGAAGACAAACAATTTCTGTTTCTGCATTGCCTAAATTTTTTAATAATTTTGAAATATTTTGAATCCCTTCTTTGTTATTTACGTATGATTTTGTTTGGATCAATCCTACGCTCGTCATATTTTTCAATTGTTTTCTTACTAATTATATCTAGGCTCAGTTTGAGTAATTCTTTTTTGACACAAGTTATTTCATAATTACCACCACTACGAAAAATTTCATAATGTAACAAGAAAAATTAATCAATAGAGTCAACAAAAATTGTTAAGCATCGATTATCCTATCTAAGGAAAAATGATCTCTATTGGTACATGTAAAAAAAGTAGAGATCTTTGGTTTCAAATCATTTGGATTTAAAAATACCACTGTTCAGTTTGAACCTGGTCTTGTATCGATCTCTGGTCCAAATGGATCTGGTAAAAGTAACATTTTGGACGCAATTATTTTTGCAATGGGTGAAAATAAACCCAAAGTAATGAGAGTTGATAAACTTCGATCTTTAATTCATGATATTGAGGGTGCACGTCGTGGACCTAAAATGGCAAGATCAAGTGTACATTTTGATAATACTGACAGAAAAATTCCAGTAGATAGCGATGTAGTTGAGATTACTAGAGAACTATCTGAAGATGGTGAAAATACTTACTATCTTAACAAAAAGAAAACTCAACGAAGTCATATTCTTGATTTGCTTGATATGGCAAATGCTGGTTTGGGACAACTAAATGCAGTCCAACAAGGAACTGTAACTAGAATATCTGAATTCACATCTGAAGAAAAAAGAAAAACAATTGAAGATTTAATTGGATTATCCTACTTTGATGAAAAGAAATCTGAATCAATCAAACAACTTGATGAGGCAGATAGACGACTTGAAATTGCACTTGCTAAAATGGGTGAAATTAAGAACCGTATTGATGAATTAGAAGAAGAAAGAAATCAAAAGTTACGTCATGATATTTTGGAACGTGAGTTAAATCGTTACAAAGCAATTGCTGCTGCTAATAAAATGAAGATAATTTCTGTTAGAAAATCCAACAAAGAGACAACTTTGTCTGAATTAACACAAGAAATGACTACATTTGATGGTGAACGAAATGTTTTGAAAGGTGAAATTGGGGTTTTAGATTCTGAAAAATCTACATTGATGAATGCTGCAAATGACTACACTCAGGCAAAGTCTACACTTGATGCTGAAATTAGTTCTGCAATGGAGCAGTATGAGATTGACAATACTGCAATTTCTGCATCAAAGAAAAGATTAGACCAAATCAATATTCGTATTCCTCAAATAAAAATTGAGTTAGAAGAAATTGACACTGCTAGACAAGACATAGATATTCAAATTCAAAAAATTAAAGACTCTATAGAAGACACTAATGAGCAAAAAAATAAAATAAATTCTGATTTAGAATCAGTTGATTTGGATAGAAATAAAATTCTTATATCTCAATCAGAAGCTGCTGCAAAAAAATCAGAAGTCGATAATAAAATTAAAACCCTTACTACTCAACTCAATGATGTAAAACTAAAACTTTCTAAAATTTTACATGAAAAAAATGAATCTGAATTAAAAATAACATCCAATACTGATACCTTAACTCAAACAGAAAAAAATGTTGTAGACTTGACTGATTTGGAATCTAAACTATTCTCCTTAACTAGTAATCACAATGCTACCATATCTGAATTAAAATCTAGAATTTCAAAATTAAAAGAAAGAAAATTAAAAATAAATCACGACATGGATGAGTTGGGATTTATTTTAGAAAAATCTGACAAAGCTGCAAATCAATACGAGTCAAAAATTAAAACCGTAAAAGGATTTATGCACGAAGATTATACAGTTGCAAAATTAAAAGAGGATGGCGCAAAACTGGGTATTGATGGAATTGTTTATGAAATGATTTCATGGGATAAAAAATATGAGCGAGCTGTTTTAGCCGTTAGTTCTGATTGGATTAAAGCATTGGTTGTAAAAGATTTTGCAACACTGCTAGGAATTGCCGAAGTTGCACGAAGTAAAAAACTTCCAAAATTAAAAATCATTCCTCTTGATGCTATCCCAAAATTCAAACTCACTTTGCCTAAAGAATCTGGAATAATTGGCGTTTTGTCTGATTTTGTCAAGGCTAATGATGTACATTTGGCACTCAAAACATTCCTTTTTGGAAATATTGTGCTAACTGAAACCCGTGAATCTGCTTACAATCTATCTCAGTTAGGCTACAAATCAGTCACTCTAACTGGTGAATATTTTGAAGCCAAAGGCGGAACAGTTGTAATTGATATCAACTCAAAAATTTCTAAACTTACAAAATTAATTTCAATGAGTAGTGATATTGATGGATTAATTCAATCTATTAGTTTGATAAAAAAATACATGCTAAAGAAAAAACATTCGTTAAAAAAATTAGATGATTCAATTCAATCTTATTCTGACAGACTATCTTTGTCTGAAAATGCTCTAACTTCTGTATCTGAAAATTATTCAAACATACAATCTAGAATTAGTTCTGCTAAACAAACAAAAGAAAAATTAACTCAAAGAATTTCTGATTTGACATCTAGAAATAATATTATTTCATCTGAAGTTTCTACTAATGAATCTCATCTTGAATCATTACTTGATCGTATTGGTATAGTTGAGCAAAACTATGCTAGTGGGGAGCAAACTAGAATTGCAAGTGAGTTGTCAAAAATTAATGTTAAAAAATCTGAAATTGAAAAACGATACACTACAATTATGAATGAATACCGTGATAAATCATCTCAATTAACTACTATGCAAACTCAAGATAATCGTGAAAAATCCCAAACAAGTAGATTAAATGATGAAGAAACTTCTTTACATTCTGAGTCTGAACAAATTGAAATAAAAATTAATGATTTAGAAAAACAAAAAACCCCTAAAAGAGAAATTTTAGAAAAATTAAGAGAAAAAGAACAGGAATTAATCTCTACCTCTGGCTCTTCCATTGGACAAGTCCAAGAAATTGATGATAAACTCAAAACTTTAACTGAAAAAGATAGAGAATTAACTAAAAAAATTAATGACTTTCAGCGTAAATCTGACTCTTTGAATCGTGATTTACAAGATTTAGTTGAAAATGAAGTAAAATTACAACAAATTCTTTCAGCCTTTGGATTTGACAAAGATATGGAAACATTTGATGTTGAAACAATTGTCCAAGGTTTGACTACTGAATTATCCTCACTTAACGCATTAAATGCAAAAGCTCCTGAAGCCTACCTTGAAGTTTCATATGGATACAGGTCAATGTCTGCTAGAAAGAATTCCTTGGAAGAAGAAAGAACTGGAATTGTTAAATTTATTGAAAGTATTGAAAGAGATAAGCGACAAACATTCTTGGATGCATTTGACAAAGTCGATAAAGAGATTAGATTGATTTTCAATAAAATGACTGGCGGTAATGCTTGGTTGGAATTACAAAATGAAGATGATATATTTAATTCTGGAATATCTTATTTGATTCAATTCCCAAACAAGCCAAAAAGAGAATCAACATCAATTAGTGGAGGTGAAAAAACACTTGCAGCAATTGTATTTGTACTTGCATTGCAGAAACTCAAACCTTCTCCGTTCTACTTGTTTGATGAAGTTGATGCACATCTTGATGCACCTAATGCTGAAAGACTATCTACAATTTTGGAGGAAAGATCTAAGGAAAGTCAATTCATTATGGTTTCTTTGAAAGATTCTGTAATCCAAAAAGCCAAGTTAATTTATGGTGTATTTCCTAAAAATGGTGTTTCTAATGTTGTTACGTATAAAGACAAACGTATGCCTTCAGTAAAAACAACTTAGTTTAGTTCAACATGACAAGCTGCAAAATGTTCGTTTTCTATTTCTTCTAAATTTGGTTCTATGTCACATTGTTTAATTGCATATGGGCATCTTGATTTGAATCTACATCCCTTTACGCTCTTTTCTGTATCTGATTCTTTAATTCTTATCTCTCTTATTTTGTGAATGTTACTAGGATCTGGTTCTGAAATTGCATCAATTAATGCCTGTGTGTATGGATGTTTTGGACTTTCTAATACTTGATTAATTGGACCTGTTTCCACAATTTTGCCTAGATATAAAATTGCAATTCTTTGGCCAAAATATTTTGCTGTTGCTAAATCATGTGTGATGTAAATAAATGAAATTTGGTATTTTTCTTGTAATTGTTTCATTAATTCTAACATTTCCGCTCTAATTGATACGTCTAACATTGAAACTGGTTCATCTGCCAAAATAATTTTTGGTTTTAATGCTAGTGCTCTAGCTAACACCACTCTTTGTCTTTGTCCTCCTGATAACATATGTGGATATTTTTTCATAATTTCTTCAACCGGTTCTAGTTTGACTTCCTTTAGAACTTCTAATAATCTTCTATGCCTTTCTTCTTTATTCCCTACATTGTGAATTTCAAGTGGTTCTAATATGATATCCTTAATTTTCATTCTTGGATTGATTGAATCATATGGATCCTGGTGAATCATTTGACAATTCATTCTAATTTTTTGTAAATTCTTTTTCTGTTCATCTATTTCTTGATCTTCAAAAATAATTTTTCCTTCATCTGCGGGTATTGCTTTCAGAATTAATTTTGCAATTGTTGATTTACCTGAACCTGATTCTCCTGCTAATACAAATACTTCTCCTTTTTTAATTGAAAATGAAATCCTATCTGTTGCTTTAACAATTGATGAGTCTGAACTGAATATCTTCTTTTTTATATAATATTTTTTTAAATTTTCAATTTTCAATATTTCTGTCAATACTGATCTATTATTCATCAGGTATATCAAGAAATATGTTCTAAGCGTAAAAATTACGATAAGAATTTTAAGTTAAATAAATACGGAATTAATACTTGAATAATTTTTCAGAAAAAATAATAGATTACAAACAATATATTGTTGATTCCAAACTTCGTTATTTTAAACCACATGCTACTAAAATTGAAAAATCATTTGCTGAAGAAATATCTTATAGCTTAAATCAAAATTCTAAATTTATTAATCCTAAATTTTTTTATGATAGAAAAGGTTCTGATTTATTTGAATCTATTACTTCCCTTCCTGAATATTATCCAACTAGAACTGAAATTAGTATTTTAAAAAAATTAAAACAGGATTTACCTTCCTATCTTGATGAAAATATGAATTTGGTAGAGCTTGGAAGTGGTGCTTCTGTAAAAACTCGCTTAATTCTTGATATTTTTACTAAATTACAGGTTAAAACAGAATATTTTCCTATAGATATTTCTGAAATCCTGACTGAAAGTTCTGAACAATTGTTAAAAGATTATGACACTTTGCATATTACCGGTATAATTGACACTTATGAGGGTGGTTTAGAATTCCTTAAAACTTATGATAATAAAAAAAATTTAATCCTTTTTCTTGGTTCTAGCTTTGGTAATTTTACTCCTGATGATGGTAAATTATTTTTAGAAAAAATATTTTCTACTATGAATTCTGATGATTTATTTTTGATTGGATTGGATTTAGTTAAGGATAAAAATATTCTAGAATCTGCTTATGATGATTCCCAGGGTGTTACTGCAAAATTTAATCTTAATGTTTTATCTAGAATCAATGATGAACTTGATGCTGATTTTGATCTTGACAATTTCTCTCACCATTCAATATACAATGAAAGTGATCAAAGAATAGAAATGAATTTAAAATCTTTAGTTTCTCAATCTGTNATAATTGCTAAATCTAATCTTTCTTTGAATTTTAATGAGAATGAATTAATTCATACTGAATATTCTCATAAATATCATGTATCTCAAATTAAAAAATTATTAACTGATGTTGGATTTAAAATAAAAAATGTTTGGTTAGATGAACAAAAACATTTTTCATTGACTTTGGTTTCAAAAAACTAAATATCTTCAACACATCTGAATCCGGAAAATAACCATCTTTCATCTAGCCTGAAGAAATTTCTATAACTCCCTCTAATTGACATTTTTGGAGTTCCAAATGATCCTCCTCTCAAAACTTTTTGATTTGTGAACCATTTGTCATTATATTCATCAAATCCTGATTTGAAACCTGGATATCCTACAAATTCTGAACTTGTCCATTCCCATACATCTCCAATCATTTGTTGACAACCTGATTTACTGCTTCCTTTAGGATATGCTCCTACTTCTGCACATCCCCAGTGGTATGATTCCAATAAATTACATTTTTCTTCAGTTGGATTTTCATCTCCCCATGGAAATACTGTTTTTTGTTGTTTTTCTTCATCCCAACAAGATGCTTTTTCCCATTCTGCTTCTGTAGGTAATCTTTTTCCTGCCCATTTACAATATGCATCTGCTTCATAGTAACTTACATGACATACTGGTTCGTTAGGATTAATTTTTCTTATTCCTAAAAAGTCTCTTACGTACCATTCATCCTTTATTTTTTCCCAATACATTGGAGCATTCCATTTATTTGATTTGACTTTTTCCCATCCATCTGATAGCCAGTGCTTGTATGTTTCATATCCTCCATCATTCATAAATTCTAAATATTCTTTATTTGTAACTGGAAAAATTCCCATTTTGAAATTTTGTAAATATGTTTTGTGTTCTGGTAATTCTATATCATAACAATAATTTTTTCCATTATACCCCATTGTGTAAATGCCACCTTTAATTTCTACAAATTCTTTTTGTTTATGTTGTTGAACTTTAATTTTATTTTTTCTTACTGGTAAATATTGTTCTGCAAGAAGATGCTGTAAGTCATATACTAATAATTCTTGATGTTGACATTCATGATTAAATCCAGTCACAATTAATTTTTCTTCTTCTTTACTGAATTCTCGAGATTCGATAAATTTCTCTACTTTTTGATTAATTGTATTGAAATATTGAAAAATTTCATTAATTGTTGGTCTTGATGTGATTCCTCTTAATGCTTTATCATGTGGAACCCCAAATTGTTGATAATAGGAATTAAGATATTCTGAGAAGTCTTTAGAATAAAATTCATAATTTTTATCTAATTTACTCATGATTGCTTCATATATCCAACTTACATGTCCGATATGCCATTTGGGTGGACTCATGTAAGATGCAGTTTGAACTACAAAATCATCACTTTCTAAATTTTTTACTAATTCTAATGTTCTTTTTCTTGTTTCCTTGAATTGTTCTAATAATGATTCATTTCTTTGTAATTCTGGATTAAGCGTCATATTTGAAAAATATTTTTTTTGTATTATTATGTTGCGCCTAAATTGTCCCTAGTACCCTCTTGCAAAAATTGGAATTGATGTACTTGGTTCTTTACAATAAATGCACTCTTTTGTACTGTCTTCACTGTTAAATGGTATTACTCTAATCTCTGCACCTGTTTCTTCCTTGATTTTATCTTCACATTCTAATTTTCCACACCATGGGGAATTGAAGAAACCTCCCTTTTCAATTTTAGATTTAAAATCTAAATAATCTGTAATCTCTAGAGTATTATTTTGGGCTTGTTCTTTGGCTTTTTTTAACATCTCCACTTGTATTTCATCTAAAATTATTGGTATTTTTTCAATTTCCTCAAAACTCAAATCTATTTTCTCTAGGTTGTATCTTTTTGCAACAACTATCTTTTGATTTTCTATATCTTTGGGTCCTATTTCAATTCGTAACGGAACTCCTTTTAATTCCCAATCATTGAATTTGTATCCTGGGGACAATCCTTCTCGATCATCCACATGAATTCTAATGTCTTTTGATTCTAACTTATTTTGAATTTCTTCCACTTTGGGTAGTACACTGTTTTTACCTTCTTCATTTCTATAAATTGGTACAATTACTATTTGCATTGGAGCTACTTTTGGTGGTAATACTAACCCCTTATCGTCTCCATGAGCCATGATCATTGCACCAATCAATCTCCATGAAACTCCCCATGATGTTTGCCATGCAAAATGTTCTACGTTATCTTTATCTGCAAATTTAACTTCAAATGGTTTTGAAAAGTTTTGTCCTAAGAAATGGGATGTTCCCATTTGTAATGCTTTACCGTCTGGCATAATTGATTCCATTGTTGTTGTATACACTGCTCCTACAAATTTTTCTTTTTCACTTTTCTTTCCTGTTGTAACTGGTATTGCTAATTCTTCCTCTACTGTATTTTTGTAGATATCTAAAATTTTCATTACTTCTTTTTCAGCTTCATCTTTCGTTGAATGTACTGTGTGTCCCTCTTGCCATAGAAATTCTGATGTTCTGAGAAATGGTTTTGTAGCTTTAATTTCAGCTCTTAATGCAGTATTCCAAAAATTAATTTTTAGTGGTAGATCTCTCCAACTTTGAATCCATTTTGAATATAGGGTATATGCTAGTGTTTCTGAAGTTGGTCGTAATGCTAACCTGTCCCCTATTTCATTTGTTCCAGAATGAGTAACCCAAAACACTTCTGGATTAAATCCTGCAAAATGTTTTTGTTCTTTTCCTAATAGTGACTCTGGAATTAATATTGGTAAAAAACCGTTTCTAATTCCATTACGTGCAAATTTTTTATCAAATGTGCTTCTTAATGATTCCCAAATTGAATATCCATCTGGTCTAAGTACAATCAATCCTTTAACTGGAGCATAATCTGCAAGTTTTGCCTTTAGTACTACTTGTGTATACCATTCACTAAAATCATCTTTTTTTGAAACTGTTATTCCTACGTCTTGTTTACCCAAACTAACATGTTGAGAATTAATTTAATTAATGAGCCTTTCGTGGTGTGCTGAAATTTTAATCCTATTTGATTGGGTCGCCTTTACAGAAGACCTCTCCCATAACTCTGCTTTGGAAATTAGGGCATATGAAACATTGTACAAATTGAATATCTTCCTTTAAAACTGGACATTCTACATATTCTTGTTTCATTCTTTTGAGCATTTTTGGACTAACTCCTTTGAGTTTTAATTTTCCTTTATCATCCATCATACCTGATTCTTTTAATTTTGCTTTTAATGCATCTGGGAATTTTACTTTTTCTTCAGTACTTAGGATTTTTACGTCATATTTTCGTTCAAGCTCATCTGCCATGATACTATTAGGATACTCCGTGATTTATTATTACCGTTTTGGATTTTTTTAAACTTTAATATCATGAATGAAAATATGAAATAATTTTAAAAATATTTCGACACTACTTTAATATTATTAGAATTTTTTTCTCTGATCAGAAATCTATTGCTAGTAATATTTGATGTTGAAGGTGTTTTGTTAGATGAGGAATATCTTCCAATTCTTGCAGAAAAATTAAACAAGGAAGATGAAATATGGGAAATTACAAAACAAGGAATTCAGGGTAAAATTAACTGGGAAGAAGGACTTAGAACTAGAGTTGCTGCTTTAAAGGGATTAGATGAAAAAGTCTGCCAAGAGGTTGCTGATAATTTGCCTATTATGACTGGAGCTAAGGAAGCTTGTAGAATTTTAAAAGCTGCAGGTTGGAAAATTATGGCTGTTTCAGGGGGATTTACACTAATGATGGATAGATTACAAAAAGAATTAGGCTTAGATTATGTATATTGCAATGATTTAATTTTTAATGATGGTAAACTGGACGGTGTTAAAATTAACGTGGATTCTGATAAATCAAAATCTGCAAAAATAAAAATTGCTGAATGGGGTGAAAAGAAAGAGGATATTGTTTGTGTTGTTGATGGCGCTAATGATATTAAATTATTTGATGTTTCTGGATTGGGAATTGCATATAGGGCACAAGATTTAGTTAAGGATCTTGCTACTACTACTTTAGAGGAAAAAGATTTGTCTAAAATTCTGGATATTATTAACAAACATTTCAAATTAGAATTAGAAACTACTGTCTAAACAATTTTTTACTTCTTTGTTTTAGTTAATTTGCTTGCAAATACTCCCAGTTCATATTGAGAAAGAAATTACTTCTGATGATAATTTATCTAAAATTATAATAAATTCTGCCGATATTGATGATGGTGATATTCTTGTTATTGCTCAAAAAGTTATTTCCAAACAAGAGGGGAGAATTGTAGATTTATCTAGTGTTAAAACCTCTTTACTATCTGAAGGAATTAGTTCTCAATATAACAAGGATCCTCGTATTGTTGAATTAATTTTATCTGAATCTAAAAGAATAGTGCGAATGAAAAGCGGTTTAATTATTGTTGAAACCAATCATGGATTTATTTGTGCAAATGCTGGAATTGATGAAAGTAATGTTGCTGATGGATTTGCAACCCTATTGCCATTAAATTCTGATAAATCTGCTGAATTAATACGAAATAAGATTCTAGATGAAACTGGTAAAAATATTGCCATAATAATTGCTGATACTTTTGGTAGGCCATTTAGAATGGGTCAAACTAATTGTGCAATTGGAATTTCTGGTTTAAATCCAATTTTGGATTATTCTGGTACTCTGGATTCTTTTGATCGAATTTTACGTGTGACTGCAATTGCTATTGCCGATGAGCTTTCTGCTGCGGCTGAACTTGTAATGGAAAAAACAAAAAAATCTCCTGTAGTTATAATTCGTAATTACTCTTATGATTTGATGGATAAATCTATTGATGATTTAATTCGTCCAGAAAATGAAGATCTTTTTAAATAAATTTAATTTTTAATCCTTTTAATTTTTCATTTTGTATTGAATTTTAATTCAATTATTATTTTTTAATTAGACTTTAATATGACAATTCATTCTTTATGAATTAGATAATTATGTCTGAATCAAATGAGAAAAAATTAGATGCAACCGGATTATTTTGTCCTGAACCTGTATTTAGAACTAAAATTGAACTAGAACGAATGCAAGTAGGAGAAATAATTAGCGTCTCTGCAGATGACCCTGATGCTGAAGAAGATATTTCTAGATGGGTTACTCGAAATGGTCATGAGTTAATGAACCTGAGTAAAGATGGATCAGTTACAACACTTCAAATTAAAAAATTAAAGTGATTCATCTATTCTAATATTGTCTTAATTTCTTTATCATAAAATTTTCTAAAATTTAAATTCATACTCTTTTCATTTTCTAAACATTTACTACTTACTTGTAAAATTTTTTCCTTGATCTTTTTACTCCACTGGCTTTGCTGTTTGTCTTTTGAACTAATTATTGATGGGTTTTCTTCAATTTGATGCATTAACTTGATTAGCTCTGTACCTAATTGATGAAACTTACTTGTTTGTAACAAAAATATTTGTGCCTCTTCTATGTTGATCAAATTCATCATTTTCTGTACTTGAGAATAATATGCTAAAGATGTCTCGTTATATTTTGTTAAATCTTGGATTCTTTTTTGCCAATATTCTTTAGATGTTTTTTCTTCAATTTTATAAGTAAATTGATTTTTTGCTAATATTGAGCCTAATTCTGTTAATTTTTTACTCTGTTCTTGTATTCTTATTTTAATCTCTTCTGAATCTTGATTCATACAAATTCTTGTATATTCATATTAAATAACTTGGTCTTTTTGATTGCTCCAAGCATTATCTAATTTCTTAGAGTATTCTTTGATGCAGTTTTCACAAAATGAATCCCATTCATTAATTTCTAAATTACTAAAAAAATCTAACGTCCATTTGTATTTGGGTTGTTCCTTATATTGAAATTGTTGAATTGTGTAAATTTCTTTTTGATAAAATTTATTCAAACATTTTTTGCATTGTGCATTTTTATTTGTCTGCATTTTCTGTTAAGAATTTATCTACATCAATTGCTGCCATACATCCAAATCCTGCAGCTGTAATTGCTTGTCTGTAACTTCTATCATGAACATCTCCTGCTGCAAAAACTCCTTCCATGTTTGTATGTGTTTTATTTTTTAATACGATGTATCCTTCATCATCTAAATCTATTTGACTTTTGAATAATTGTGTATTTGGCATATGGCCAATTGCAACAAATAATCCTCCTACATCAATTGTTTTTTCTTCATTTGTTTTTAAATTTTTTAATATTGCTTGTTGCATTTTTTGATCTCCTTTTACTTCGATGACTTCTGAGTCCCAATGAAACTGTATTTTTTCATTATTCATTGCTCTTTCCTGCATTACTTTACTTGCTCTTAATTCATCTCTTCTGTGAACTACATGTACTTTGGTTGCAAATTTTGTTAGAAAAGTTGCTTCTTCAATTGCTGAATCTCCTCCTCCTACAACAATTAGTTCTAAATTCCTAAAGAATGGCCCATCACATGTTGCACAATATGAAACCCCTTTACCTGAAAATTCCTCTTCTCCTGCTATGCCCATTTTTCTTGGATTTGCACCTGTGGCAATAATGACTGCACGTGCTTCGTATTCTTCAGAACCTGTTAGTACTTTGTATGGTGCACGTCTAAAATCAACATCTACTGCTACATCATCAATTATTGTTGTCCCCATTCTTTGAGATTGTTTTCTCATATCTATCATTAAATCAGGACCCATAATGCCATTTTCAAAACCTGGATAATTTTCAACTTCTGTAGTGTTAACTAGTTGCCCTCCTGGTAATATTCCTGATAAAATTAATGTGTCATATCCTGCTCTTGAACAATATATCCCTGCAGTATATCCTGATGGACCTGCACCAATAATTATAACATCAAATTTTGTTTTTTTCTTATCTGGAATTTTTGGACCATCGTTATTAGTTTCTAATACTGCTGCCCCTGCATCTGCTGCCATCATAATGTCTAATCTCCTTATTTCAATAATTTAAGTCAATATCTTATTCTAAGAAATCTTATTTTTCATTTTACTTAGAACCTTTTCATGTTTTTCACATATTTTTTTATTCTCTATCTGTGAAATGAATAGATCCTTTTGCCAATGTGCGTTAAATAATCTACACTGATTATTTTCACAAAAAACATCCCCTGTTTCATAGTAAAATATTATTTGTAATAGAACTCCTTCAACAATGTCTGATAATCTGGGATCATTATATTCTAAAAATTCGCCTTTGTATTTTTTCTTTATTTCTTCTATTGATTCTTTAGAAATATTTGTTATTATGTCAATGTAGTATTGTTTGGGTTTTGCAGGAGCTTCTATTATTCCTGTAGTTGAAATTATTGCTGGATTTGAGCCTATCCATGTTCTTGCATGATATTTGAAATCATTTTGATCAAACGTACATGTTAATTTGTTTGTAAATATTATGTTTAATGTATTTTGATTATTCTCTTCTTTTGGAATTAATTCTTTAATTATTTCATTTAATTCAATTCCATCATACAATGCCATTTCTTCTTTATTTGACATATCCTTATTTTCTAATTCAATTAAAATTTCATTAACTGTTGGATTATGTTTTTCAAATGATTTTTTTAAATTAAAGATTCTTGTACTTGCAATTTTTTCACATGTATTTTTGTCTAATTTATTAAAAATATTGTCTCTTATTTCGATTTTAATTCTAAATTCTTTAAAAATAAACTCTTTAATTTTATCTAAATTAATTTTAGGAACTGATGGTTCTTTGTAAATTATTATTTTAGAAATTTTCACTATGATGATTATGTGGTAATTGCTTATCTTTCTAACTCTTTAATTTTCTCTGCTGCAATTTCTGCTGCTCTTTTACCTGAATATAACATTGAACCAAATGTTGGTCCCATTCGTGCCAATCCGTGTGTTTCAGTAACAGACATACCTGCTGCAATTAATCCTGGATAAACTTCACCTGTTTTGTGAACAACATGTTCTTCACCATCATTGACATACATTGGTTCCATTCCTTTCCATTCTGCAAGACCTCTATCTACTAATCTTTTAACTCCGACAGAATCATGTCCTGATGCATCAATGATAATTTTAGCTTCAAATGCGACTGGGTCTACACAAGTGATATTCCTTGGTAATGCTGATACTGGCATCCAATTAACTACAATTCCTGCAACTCTACCGTTTTTCAATACTAGATCATCAAATTTTGTTAATTGAAGAAATTTGACACCTGCATCACATGCACCTGCAATTAATTTTGATACTGCATGTGGACCTGGTGTTAAGTATAATCCCTCCTGAACTTTTTTGTATGGTACTCCTAACTCATCCCATATTTTTTGAGCTGGTTCTCTAACTGTAACTGGATTCATCATATATCCTCCTAACCAGTAACCTCCTCCAAGATAGTTATTCTGTTCAATGACTAAAACTTTGTAACCTAAATTTGATAATTCTCTACTGGCTGTAAGTCCTGCCGGACCTGCACCGATAATTATTACGTCTGATTCTGCTCTGTCTATTAATACATCATGAAATTCATTTGCTATTGCACGTGTAATTTCAACTTCACGTACATCTGTAAATATTTTTGAAGATTGTTCTGCTACTGTTGCTTCTTGCATGTTGATGTTTTCTTATGTTATCCATTAATACTTTCGCACGTTTAAAAATTAGGTTGTACTAATTCTTAATTTTAATTAATAAAGAGGAAAATTTTGTTTGTTTCTCAAATTTTTTATGCTAAAACATCCCCATATCAAAAATTTATAACCAAACTAAATTGAATTTTATTGTATTGACTGTATCTGACTTGACTCATTCTTCTATTGATCCTGTTAGCCCTAAAATCAATTGGGCTAGAATTGATGAAGCTGATAATTTTGCTGAAACTGTAAAATTATACCGTCAAGGGAAATATGATGAGGCTAGTTTTAGACGATTTAGACTCCAACACGGAGCATATGGTACACGAATGACTAGCGATTATGCTATGGTTCGTGTTAAATTACCTGCTGGTGAAATTTATCCTAAACAATTTGAAAAATTATCTCAACTCAGTGAACAATATTCGATTGGCAGTGCTCATTTTTCAACACGTGAAAATATTCAATTGCATTGGGTAATTCTTGAAGATGTTTCTGAAATATTTAGATCTCTTGCAGAAGTTGGTTTAACTTCTAGAGAAGCATGTGGCAACTCTGTTAGAAATGTAATGTGTAGTCCTTTATCTGGAGTTTGTTGTGATGAAAAATTTGATTCAACTCCATATGCTCTTGCAACTGCCAAATTCTTTTTAAGAAATCCTATGGCACAAAGTCTTCCAAGAAAATTCAAATTTAATTTTACATGTTGTGAAAAACATGGCATGGTGAGAATGGTTGATGTTGGATTAATTCCTGAAATTCAACAAATTGATGGAAGTGAACAAAAGGGATTTAAAATTTTCCTTGGTGGTGGATTGGGAAACAAATCTTTTGTTGGACATCAACTAGAAGATTTTACTCCTGAAGAAGATTTACTTTATACNTCAATTGCTGTCATGAGAATTTTTGACAGGTTNGGTGATAGAAAAAATCTTGCAAGAAACAGAATGCGTTATCTTGTTAATGATATGGGTTGGGAAAAATTCCAAAATCTTGTATTAAAAGAAAGAGCAATTGTTCGAGCTACCCAATCTGTAGTTACTCGATTAAAAGTTGATACGACTCCTAATAAAATTAAAAGACCATTAAAAATTAGCGATGAGACTGGTGGCTCTGCACCTGATGGTTATGCAAGATGGCTAAAAACTAACACCATTAAACAAAAACAATCTGATTATCGTTCTGTGTTTATTACGTTAGAGGCTGGTGATATTACTTCTAATCAATTAAATGCTTTAGCTGATATTATTCGTGAATTCTCTTCGGAGGGTATGGCTCGTACAGGCTTTGTACAAAATGTTGCATTAAGATATGTTCATGAAGATGATTTAATTTCATTATATTCAAAACTTATTCAATCTGGATTGGCAAAATCTGGTGCATTAACTATGACCACTCCTATAGGCTGTTCTGGAACCACTTCGTGCAACTTGGCATTAACTAATTCTCATAGACTTGCAAAAGAAATTCAAAGAAAATTCCTTGAATTACATTTAGATGAAGATGAAGATCTAACTGATTCCTCAATTAAGATAAGTGGATGCCCAAATTCTTGTGGTCAACATGGAATTGCAACAATTGGTTTCTTTGGTGGTGGAGGTAGACTTGGAAAAGATATGTATGCAAATTATCAGATGTCATTAGGTGGTCGTTTTGATGGTGAGACTATGTTGGGACAAACATGTCTTCGAGTTCCTGCTAAAAGAGTAATTCCTGTTATTTTAAAAATAATTGAATTGTTTAAAGAAAATAAAAAATCTGATGATACTTTGAAATCTTGGATTCATAGAATTGTCAATGATAGTGAGGACTCTGCAATTAAATCAATTAACGATATTAAAAAAATATTGGAACCTTTAGTTGTCCCTCCAACTAAGGATGATGATCCTGATTTCTATCTTGATTATGGTAGCGATACTAGTTATCACACAAAAACTGGTAAGGGTGAATGTGCTGCTTGACTCAATCTGTTAAAATTACTTCTGATATTGATTCTGTTCGTTCTGAAATTCGGGATAATAGTATTAGTGTAATTGATGTAAGACGTGAAGGTGATTATAAACAGGATCACATTCCGAACTCTGTTAATTTACCTTTAGCCACCCTTTTGTCTGATGACAGTCCTGAAAATGTTTTGAAACTTGTAAATTCTATGGGAATTGATAATGAAACTCCCGTGGTTGTTTATGATGATACTTTTGGTGCTTTAGCATCTAGAGTAGCTTGGACCTTGGAATGGATTGGTCATTCTAATGTTACATTACTTGAAACCACTTATAGTAATTGGAAATCCTTGGGATTGGAAATTGATTCTAAAATCCCTGATGTATCTAAAAAGAACCATTCTATGAATTTACAATCTAATATTTTGGCAACTTCTGATTATTTGGAGTCTGCAAAAACCCGAGATGATGTAATTTTAATTGATAATCGAGAACGATTAAACTATCTGGAACAACACATTCCTGGTGCTATGAGCCTTCCTTATCGTACGCTTGCCAGTGGAGATAAAATTCTTCGTTCAAAAGAAGACATGAAAAGATTGTTGGATAACCGTGGTATTTCTGGAGATTCTGAAATAATTACTTATTGTGGAAGTGTGGGAACTTTGTCTGGGTTGGCATACTATGCTCTTAAATCTGCTGGATTGCCTAATGCAAAATTATATGTTCGCTCCTTTAAAGAATGGAAAAATCTTCAAAAACCTACCATCAAACAAGAAGATGCAAATTATTGGGATTTATCTGCAGAATAATTTATGCAATTTCGTCTCTGAGTTTTTTAGTAATTGTAACTTCTACATTTTCTAAAACTTCTATCATTTTGTCTTTATTGTCAATAATGTAATCTTCTCCTCTATCATTCAATCTTATTTTCCATAATCTGATTTCTCTATGTTCCTCAAAGAAGTTTTCAATCATCTGTTCTCCTGATTTTGTTGGATCTATGAATTCATCAAAACTCTTTATTGTCTTTTCTATGTCGCCATCTTCAATTGCTTCTTTTGCGGATTGAATTGCTTGACTCATTGCTTTCAAATTTTTAACTGGTTTTGGTAATTTCTTTTTAGTGATTCCAAACATTCCAATTTTCTCTTTACCTATTTTCTCTGCAATATTGTCTGCTAGATCATAAATTGGAATTTTACTTAATCCATCACGCTTTTCATTTTGAACAATTAATCCTTTTTCTAATAATTTCCTTAAAGATGATTCTGCATCTACTTTATCTAGAAACGTTGTCCATACAATTGCCCCTAGTGTGTGATACCCTTGTCTTATTGATTCTAAAACTACTACTTCTTGAATTCTTTTGAAACCTTCTTCAATTCTTACATTTGTAAAGTCTTTATCTCTGATTGATTTTCTAGCATTTTTTACATCGATTTCTATTGAATGTTTTAATGCTTGTAATGATTCTGGTACTTGATTCAACAATGATAGAAAACATGCTTTGTTATACCATGCCATGCCGTATGTTTTATCTGATTCAATTGCTTTGTTGACTGCATCTAAAGCTTGAGCATATTTTTTTTGTTCATAATGTACTAGTCCTTTTAGATTCCAAGCTTCTGGATTTGTTACATCTACTTCTAAAACTTTATCGTATACTTTTAGTGCATCATTATGATCATCTAGATGAAATCTTGCATATCCTAATTTCATTAAAACCTCGACATTATCTGGTTCAATTCTTAATGCTTGCTCAAATACTTCTACGGCATCATCTAACTTTTCATCTGCCATTAAATTAATTCCTTTTTTAAATAATTTTTTAATATTATAACTTGGGTCTACTAAACTGGTTTCTTTTGTAACCACTGGATCTGTCTCTTCTTTTGTTTTCTTTTCTATTTTCTTATTTTTCTTGCCAAACAACTTATTCCCTTATTCGTTTTTGAATTTAATCTAGATAAATACCATCTTAATTGGACATATTTCTCATGTTCTGCGAATAAATTATTGTTTTCCGATCCAAATCCTGAAATACTTCAAATATTAACAAACGTCTGTGTCATCTCAGCCCCGAATAGAAATCCAAGGACAGGCACCATTTAAGCAATCTGGTGTATATGAAGCTCAGATATCTGTACTTGATACAAGGCCTTCTGATGAACAACTTCGTTCCAAAAAATTTACTCCATTATGGCAAGGCAATTTTCATTTAAAAGTAAAAGATGGTGTTTTTTCTGAAATAATTGGTGATTCAAAAAATCCACTCCCTACATCTGTAGATAATCTAAATTCTATTTGGGTGGTTGTAAATGATTTGTTCTCTTCTGTATATTCTATTTTTGATGTCACATTAAAAAAAACATCTAATGCTATTGAAACTCCTAAAGATNTTTCTGANGTAGTTTCTAAAAATCCTAAACCTAAACGTTCTTCAAAAAATAATTCTGATACTGGTATTAATACAGGTACAAGAGGTGTTCGTGGTGCAACTGGTGAATCTGGTGANAAAGGTGCAACTGGTGCAACTGGTGCAACTGGTGACAAGGGTCCAACTGGTCATCCTGGTGACAAAGGAAAAATTGGCCCTGTTGGATTGGCTGGTGACAAAGGTACATCTGGTGACAAGGGTGCAACTGGCGACAAA
>JGI20158J14315_10000635_pt1 | contig 26317 bp, 24 predicted proteins | sample COG_08_FD_14315 | JGI IMG/M metagenome (IMG submission 14315)
TTTTTATATCGCTAAAAGTATCAATCTTATTACTAAAACCAATTAAGAAAAGAGTTACAGATTTCTTATAGGCAATAAAAATTGCCATTAGACAAAAGAACTTTTGAATGTTATCGTTTTTTTACTTTCAAGTGAGTCAAGGCAAATAAGGGTTGAATTAATCTGGATCTGTCAGGAAATGCTGGAGTTAAACTAACATCAGCAATAAGCAGAGTTCGCCAGAGAACCATCACTAAACTTGCCCAGACGAATTTCGATTGTGCAAGGAAAAGTAATCAAATTCACAAATTAAATATCCTAATAACCTAAAACCATTTTATTAATTTTATTAACTTACTTCCACGCAAGACTATAGCTTGGGGTATAACTTCTAAGGGGAAAAAATGACAAAAGTTAAAACACTTATAACCGCTTTAATATTAAGCTTTGCAACATCATTCGTTTCAGCACAATCCGTTATAGATATAGGCCATGGTCTTGGGCCTAAATCTGCCTTTGGGCTTGGTATGGAGCGCTTTGGCGAAGTATTAGCTGAGCGTTCAGGTGGCAAACTTACAATTCAGCAGCATTTCAAGGCATCACTTGGCAGTGAGAGAGAAATGATCGAGTCTGTTCAGCTTGGTGCACTTGATATGGTTCTTGCTGGCACAGGAACATTGGCAAACTTTGTTCCAGAAGCTCGGTTGTTCGATTTACCATTCTTGTTTCGTAGTTACGAACATGCCTACACAACATTAGATGGTCCTATAGGCCGAGAGCTTTTAGCAAAGGTTGATGAAGCTGGATTCAAAGCTTTGGCGTGGAGTGAAACCGGTTTTCGCAATATCACCAATTCAAAACGTCCTATTCATACTCCTGCCGATCTCAAAGGTCTAAAGATACGTACTCAGGAAAACGCTGTGCATATCGCCATGTTTAAGGCAATGGGAGCAGCTCCAACACCTATGAGTTGGCCAGAGGTTATTCCGGCGTTACAACAGAAAGTAATTGATGCGCAGGAAAACCCTACTTGGGTTGTTAAGGTAACTAAGCTTTTTGAAGTACAAAAGCACCTCACCTTGACTGGCCACGTTTACGCTCCAGCAATTATTCTAATGTCTAAGAGCTTGTGGGCTGGTTATTCATCCGAAGAACAGGCGTGGTTCGAAGAAGCGGCACGGGAAGCGGTAAAAGTAACACGTGACATTGGAAGAGGGTCAGAGGAATCAGCGCTTGAGTTCTTACGCGAAAAAGGAATGGAAATCGTTACTAATCCCGACAAGTCTAAATTCCAAGAGGCTACAAAACCAGTATATAAAACTTATATTGCTGAGTTTGGGAGTGGTTTTATAGATCGTATTGCAAAAACTGAGTAAATATTTTTGAATTACCAGTTATGAACTCGAGATATAAACTTAAATCTACTAGAGCGCAGCCAAAATGGCTGCGCCTTCTCCTTATTATAGAGCATTGGGCCGCGCGCCTTTGCCTTATCTGCGCGATGTGTGGGCTTTGTATTCTTGCTATATTGTCATTCTCTCAAGTGATCCTTAGGTTTGGTTTTCACAATCCCACTTCTTGGAGCGATGTGACAGTTAGGATAGTAATGATCTGGACAGTACTCCTTACCGTTGCAACAACCTTTCGTGAAGGGGTCGCTATTTCATCAACTATGCTGATGTCAAAACTATCAGGAACCTCTATGAAAGTTTTGGAAGTTCTTATAAATGTAGCAATACTAATTTTTCTTGTAATTATTATCTTTGCTGGAACTCAACTAGTCTTGCGTACGGGATCCCAAAAGATTGCTGGCCTTAGTTTCTCAATTCAATGGGTTTATTTAGCCTTACCTTTTGGTGGATCTGTAGCCGCACTTAGTATCCTTACGCGCTTAATTGATCAGCTACGTGTTTCACCATTCTCTAATCACACGGAGAACAATTGAACCAATGACAGCAATTATTGTTATAACTCTAATTTTTCTAATTATTTTAGGTATACCAATTGCCGTATGTCTTGGGTTGGCTGGCATAATTGGGATTGAATTCTTTACAAAATTACCACTCCTAATCGCTACACAGCGCATGGTTGCGGGCATGGATAGCTTTATTCTAGTTGCTGTTCCATTGTTTATACTTGCTGGTAATTTAATGACCGCAGGTGGAATATCAAAGCGGTTGGTGGGGTTTGCAATATCAATGGTAGGTGGAATCAGAGGCGGTCTTGCCTGCTCTTGCGTTATTACGTGTATGATTTTTGCTGCTGTATCGGGATCATCGGTCGCAACCACTTATGCAATTGGAGCCATCTTGATCCCAGCAATGGTTCAACACGGGTACCCACGCCCTACTGCAGCTGCTATCCAAGCATCTTCCTCAGAACTTGGGGTCCTTATACCGCCCTCAATACCACTAATTCTCTATGGCGTAGCAACTGATACGTCAATCGGTCAACTTTTTATCGCAGGAATTGGTCCAGGCCTTTTGATAGGCTCTGCCCTAATTATATTTTTGATTATCTATTGCCACTTAAAAGGTATTGGCAATGAATCTGAGATTAGTGACCGGCAAAAACTTGGACCAGTATTTTTGTATGCTTTACCTGCTCTATTTATGCCAGTAATCGTACTTGGTGGAATATACATGGGTATTTTTACACCTACAGAAGCCTCTGCTGTTGCTGTCTTTTCGGCACTCATTATTGGTAAATTTGTTTATAAAGAATTAACTCTTAAGGTTTTTTTATCTGCACTTAGAAGTTCAACAGTTTCGACCTCAGTTGTAATGCTTATTATCTCTGCTGCATCGGTACTCTCATTTTTCTTTACCCGTATCGGATTGTCGAGAGAAGTCTCTGAATGGGCAACTGTCGCATTTGACAATAAAGTGTCCTTCTTAATCACCGTGAACATCTTTTTGTTTCTTCTTGGGACTATTATTGATCCAGGACCAGCAATACTTGTCTTGGCACCTGTACTCGCTCCAATCGCTGTTTCGTTTGGAGTCGATCCTGTTCATTTTGGTCTTATAATGGTTCTCAATCTGGCTCTAGGAATGATAACCCCTCCAATAGGGGTAAATTTATTTGCTGCATGCCAAGTTGGTAATGTCTCCCTCGAGCGGATGGTTCCAGCATTATTGCCGTTCTTTGTGGTCATTATTTTCTGTCTTATGCTAGTCACATTTCTGCCAATTATTTCAATTGGGCTACGGGATCTTCTCTACTGATTAAACAAATATAAAACGCTTTATTGACAATAATTTCTTATAGGCAATAAAAATTGCCATTAGACAAAATCTTAATTCCGTGATATTTTTTATTGTCAACTAACTAGGAGATTAACATGGATACGATCTTTAAGGACGTTCTAGATGCTTGCAGAGGCCTAGCAGCCTATGGAATGGGGACTGGTATTGGTGGTCAGATTTCAATTAGAGTTCCTGGCGAAGAACTTATGGTATCGCACGCTTTCGATAAAACTTTCGAGGAAATGCATGAAGCTGATATTTTTGCTGTCGACTTTGAGGGTAATCCAGTTGGTACTAACAAACCAGTTTCAATCGGTATAGAATTTCATCACGGGATATACCGCCAACGCCCCGACGTGCATGCAATTGTTCATTCCCATGGTTTTTGGGCTACAAGCCAAGCTGCTCTGGCCAGACCCCTAAGGATTTTTGCAAATGTAACCACACCTTTTTATGGAAAAACCTGTATAAGTCCCAATGATGACTTTGCTTCAATAGGTCCTGCACTTGGAAAAGACGATATTGCAATTATAATACCTTGGCATGGAGTAATAACAATTGGAAATAGTATAGCTGAAGCTGTAGCTTACCACACGACATTTGACTATGGCGCGCGTCAAGACCTTACTTTGCCAGCCGATACTCCAACAATGCCAGAGGATCAAATTTCCGAAATCGCTACTATGGTAAACGGCACAGGATATTATAAGCATACCTGGGACCTGGTACGTCGAACAGGTCAGGAATGCTATAATGGAACAAGAGTTTTTCCTAGATTAATCCCTTAGATTAATATTTAAACCTAAATTAACTTGCTTAGGGGGTCCATAGATACTTAAGCGCCACTGATATGTATATTTGTGTCTTGATCCCAGAAAAGCTCTCGCACAGCTTTTCTCTGAATCTTTCCGACTGGTGTTCTAGGTAACGGATCTTCCTGTAGTATAACTCGGCCTGGTCGTTTGTATGATCCTAGCTGGACCTTGCAGGCACTAATTATGTCCTCTTCTGAAGGACTTTTTCCTGGCAAAGTTACAACAACTGCTACTGGAACCTCGCCCCAACGCGGATGGGGTTCAGCTACCACTGCAACCTCTCTAACCCCTTCCAAGCTTGATATCACATTTTCTAATTCAGCAGGCCAGATATTAAAACCACCAGAAATTATCATGTCGTCCTTACGGTCTGTTAGGTAAACATATCCATTCTTATCAATTTTCCCAACATCACCAGATAAAACCCATCCATTCACTAGGCGCTCCTTAGTGAGCTCTGGCTCATTTAAAATCTCCGTTATCTGGCCTTCGCATTTTAACGCAATCTCTCCAATTTCTCCAGCAGGCAAAGGATTATTGTTGTCGTCTCTAATCTCAATTGCTGAGTAAGGCATTATTTTTCCTACTGCTAACAGTGGTTCTGACCCTGGAACATCACTGAACCATTCTTTTGGTCCCATACCAGCTACTGGAACCGACTCTGTTTGCCCGTAGAGCTGATATAAGACGTCTCCAAAAAAATCACGCGCCTGCAGAGCGGTTGCGGGTGAAATAGGAGCTCCTGAAACCATAATACCGCGTAATTTCGAGAAATCCTTTTTTTTAGTACTACTGGCAACCATATCACTNAGCATCGTTGGCACTGCAAAAGTAAAACCTCCATNAACTTCAAGAAGATTTGCAAAAATTTCAGGATCAAATTTCTTCACTAGAATATTGCACCCCCCCGCAAGCCAAATTGGCATAAATAAATACCCGGAACCATGTGAGATTGGCCCAACATGAATACCATAATCGCCCGCCTCCATCCTTGGTAGAAAGAATGACCAATCACGACAAGTACGCATCCACTGTTTGTGGGAAAACTGCATGCCCTTAGAACGACCAGTAGTTCCACCTGAATGGCGGATTAGATGAGGTTGATTAATATCTATCTCTACAATTGGTTCAATATCAGACTGTTTTGCAAGCCATTCCTCGTAATTACCCGTGCGCACGATTACGTGTTTTAAACATTCAAGTTCATCCTTAAATGCTGAAACCTCATGGGCATACTCTTCTGACACTACAACTGCTCGACAATCTGTATGACCGATCATATGAGAATGGGCTAAGGCAGAGTTACGCCGATATAGGGGAACCCGTACAAAATTTCCGATTGCTGTTGCGAGAAAAAAATCTGAAGCTTCAAGACAATTATCTTCGAGAACTGCTATTTTTTCTCCAGGCTGAAGACCCATATCAAGGAATGCATTTGCTAATTGACAACCACGCTTCCACGCTTCTTCAAATGTGAGCTCAACATCCCCAGCAACTATTGCTATTCTGTTTTGATTGCATTCCATCGCACGCCTCAAGGCTGCACTAACATTGAGCATAACTTTTTCTCCCTTCCCCATCAAAATGACGAGTTAATTATATTTTGGGCTTGAGCCCAAACATTGATTTTTTGGTTTCAATCTCTTGAGATAGTATAGGGGATTAAAACTAAGTAGTCATTCAGAAAATATGGTTTTTTTGTCTTACGTCAACTAACTTTTGCCTTGCGACAAAAAACAAGCATGTTAAACTAGTGGTCTTAGAATTTTAGTATAACTAATTCTCTATACTTGATTAAATTTTTTCTTTGGCCATGCCAATCGAAGTGGGTGTTTTTTGTGAAAAATCTAGACTATGACGCTATAATAATAGGTGCCGGGGTTTGTGGTATTTATCAAGCATATAAACTTCAGAAAATGGGTAAGCGTTTTCTTGTGCTTGAGCAAGGGGCAGATGTAGGAGGTACCTGGTATTGGAATAGGTATCCTGGCTGTCGGTTTGACTCTGAAAGTGAGACTTACGGCTACTCCTTTTCAAAAGAGATACTTAACGAGTGGGACTGGACAGAACATTTTTCTCCACGAGAAGAAACTGAAAAATATCTACAATTTGTAGTTAGTAAGTTTAATCTAAGGCAATACATGATGTTTGGGCGTCGCCTTGTTTCTGCAATTTGGAATCCTGATTTTTCTGGATGGGAACTAACGACCGACGCAGGTGATACTTTTACTACGAGATTTTTACTCACTGCTATTGGCCTTCTCTCTTCTCCAACTTTACCAAGGTACACAGGCGTTGAAAATTTTAAATCACTATCTTTTCATACATATAATGCTCCCCGCGAACCCGTAGACTTCGCTGGTAAAAATGTTGCAGTCATTGGAACTGGCGCAACAGGAGTTCAACTGATTTCAGCAATTGCCAAGAAGGTAGGGTCACTGACTATATTTCAAAGGCGCCCAAACTGGTGTGCACCCTTACATAACTCTCAGATAACTCCAAAAGAGATGGACGAAATAAAAAATCGTTATGAAGAAATTTTTTCATTATGCGACAAGACACCGAGTGGGTTCTATCACGACGTTGATCCACGTAAAACTTTCGATGTGACACCTGAAGATCGTGAGGCATTCTGGGAGAAACTCTACGCTTCACCTGGATTTGGCGTCTGGCTGGGTAATTTCAAGGATATGTTAGTGAATTCGGAAGCAAATACAGAGTTCACAAAATTTGTAGCACAGAAAATTCGGCAACGAGTCAACGATCCGAATGTCGCCGAAAAACTAATCCCAAAAGATCATGGTTTTGGCACGCGGCGTGTTCCAATGGAAACAGGTTATTATGAAGTCTTCAATCAAGATAATGTGGAATTAATTGATATTGGCGAAAATCCAATTGAATATATTACGGAATCAGGGGTTCAAACAAAAGATAAACATCACACCTTTGATATAATAATTTACGCTACGGGTTTTGATGCTGTAACAGGTGCTTTTGATAAGATAAATATTGTTGGTGAAAATGAACAAACTCTTCGCGACAAGTGGGCAGACGGTCCTCAGACACACTTTGGACTATCGGTGAATGGCTTTCCAAACATGCTTACATTAGCAGGGCCACAAAGTGGGTCAGTTGCAACTAATTTTCCAAGAGGAATCGAAGAGGCCGTAAATTGGTGTTCGAAGATGCTTGAGCATCTTTTTGATAATGAAATTCAGTACTTTAATCCTCGCAAGGAAGCTGAGATCTTTTGGGGAGATCAAGTTCGAGAAATGTCTGAGCGCATTCTATTTGGAAAAGAGCAATCTTGGTTCACTGGTTATAACTCAAATGTAGAGCGCAATTATCGACACAAATGTCTTATATATGCTGGCGGTCAAATCCGATTCAGAAAATTTCTTACTGACGAAGTCTCAAATGGTTACCCTGGTTTTATAATGCACAAAAAACAATAATCTATAAGTATAAATACATCCAAAAGCTTGTACCTTTGTAATAAATATTTTTCAAAAAAACACTGGTCTAATCATCTTCCAAACGGGTAAGATGGCAAACCAGATACTCCAGGGTTACATTTAAAGACATAACCAGCCTCTGGCTCATGTGGAAAACCATCATCATTAATTTTAAAATTGGCTGTTGTTATATAAAGATCAGTCAGATCAGTACCGCCAAAATTACAACTTGTTACTCGTGAAGTTGGTAGTTTAACTACGCCTACTAAATGTCCCTGAGGGTTATAACGTCTAACCTCGCTACCGTAAAACAAAGCTACCCAGACACATCCTTCAATGTCTACCGTTAAGCCATCTGGTAATCCCTGCTTCCTCTCAATGTCTACAAACCTTCGTCGATTGGATATCGTCCCATGTGTGATATCATAATCAAAAACATCAATACCACTGGAGAGAGTATCATTGAAATACATTAAAGTTTCACTCTGATTCCATGCAATACCATTAGAGACCCGAACTTCACTCACCACTTTAGTTACCGAGAGATCGGGGTCTATACGATAGAGACTACCAGCGCCACGTTCGAAAGTTGATGAAAATGTACCACTCCACAATCGACCAAGTGAATCACATTTTCCGTCATTCATACGATTAGAGGGCAGGCTCGATTCGATCGGTACTAGTAATGAAGTTTGATTCTTCTCGTCATAAGAAAGTAATCCACGTTTTGATGTAACTACAAACCCACCACCTTTGCATGGCAACGCCACCCCAATTGTTTCGCCAACTTCGTATTTTGTTATTACTCCAGAGGTAGGATCTAATTGATGTATATAACCAAGGTTGCAATCAACAAAAATAAGTTTATTAGAACTCGGGTGCCAAATCGGGCCCTCGCCGATATCATAATTTATTGCAGATGCGACACTCAGGCTGTTACTATAATCAATCTGTGAACAACGGGTCAAATTGGCATGCCTTAACTTCCTAAACAAACACGGGAATTATACAAGAGCATGAGGCAATGGAAAACTAATAGGCCCATTATTACGTCTTGGAAGTACAGCTGAAGCTGTACCATCAGCTGAAAGCGTACCTCTTTGATTTACAGCACGAACACTAAATTCTATAACTCCATATCCTTCCCGAATATTCTTACTCAGAACTTCACCAGACCACCAAAGTGTATCACCAACTAGATTAGGCTTTCGGACACTAATATCAAGTGTATGCAAAAAACCATGATCACCAATCCAGTTTGTTAACATGTGCTGGCACCATGCAATCCTCTGCGGGCCCACGTCATATGCTCCACCCATCCCCACGTCTTTTCCAGTAGAAGATTCAAGATGGCCCCGCCCAGCAGATTCTTTAGCACCCGTCTTCTTGTTCAGATGATAATCTGCATGACGACTACGATATCTAATAGCATCACCATGTACGCCACCATAGTGGGTTGCACCCTGTTGACCAGAGTACCAAGCCATTATGTCAATCACACCTAATGGACCCCTTACGACCGGTTGAACTTTATCAGTAACTTTTATATCTTCGTAGTAAAGAGGCTCACTACCTTGACGGCGCTCTGCCAAAACCTGTCTCTCAATATCTAATATTTCTTCTGCAGTGTAGTTATATGATTCAACGTCCTTTAACGCTTTATTGTTTTTTTCCTTAGTAAGGGCATCACCCCGAGGGGTTCTCGCACACCGGCCAATAGCAATACCAGCCACCCTTTGATGTTGATTAATATACTTAATCTCACCAGTTTGAAGAACCCACTTTGGGAACCTTCGGCCGCTCTTAAGCTCTTGTTTTTTTAGGCGGGCCTCAACTTTAAATGTATCATCTAGATGAATTGGCTCAAGCCATGTGAAAGTTGTACCTGCGTAAAGCCACTGAACACCGGCAAGCTTAGGAGCAACAACTGTTCCATCCAAAGCATAGAGAATACACGGTGGGGCAACGATTCCACCATAGGGGGATTGGGCCGCATATTGAGTATCTAACCATAACGGATTATTGTCTCCTATGCCCCAAGCAAAATGACGAATAGCATCTCGTGTAGCTGTTTCGATCCAACGCATTCGATCACGCCTAAGCAAAACATTAACTAGTGTTTCTGCCTCAGCAATTCCTTCATCAGTTATAGTTCCCCAAGTCATTTTTCTACCTAAATAAATTGATATTCATTTTTCAAACCTTTTAATAATAAAAGGTAAATTTAATTCGCCATTAGCTTGAACAAAACCATCACGGAACACGTTAGAGGAGATAGCCTCTAGACTTGAAAAAACCGGAGCCATTGGCGCCCCACTTTCCAATGCAAGCTCCAATAGATCCTCCATCTTTCGTTTGTCCAATTCTGCCTGAAAGAGTGGCAAAATATGACTATCGTCCTCAGATAGTTTAAAAGGGTTTTGCATACTTTTGTCTTCTGACCAAACTGGATTATTGAATGCGGAAAGAATTGCAGCCCAGTCCTGGCGTGACCTTGCTTGAACAGCAACATAACCATCTTTACAGCGAAAAAAACCCTGCGGAAAAACACCACCATGCTCAACTGCCGTAAGGCCATTTCGTCTCCAACCGTAAGGAACGCCAGCATGATTTCCTGAATTCTGTTCGGCAAAGGCTCGAAGTATATCTGCCGCAGATACATCAATCCGAGCTGGATTCTCTTTTTTTCTATCAGAATTACTAACTAACAACCCAAGAGCAAGACTAGCTCCAAAAATCCCAGTCCATTGTTCAGGCATGTGTACTGGTAATATCCCTGGAGCACTTTCGGACTTACCTATTACCGACGAAACCCCTGATACGGCACTGGCAAAGGCACCAATACCCGGTTGTCCAACCTCAAAATCCCAAAAAAAGATGACCGGTATATCAATACCTTCAATCTGACAGTCTTTAACAGCATCGCCTGCTACTAAGATTGCTGTGGTTGGCTCTTCTAAAGCTGCGGCCTCTTTAATTGAAGAAGATCCTACAACTGATGCCCCAGCTTTTTTTAACCAGCTTACTGCATAAAGTGCAGACCTACTTGCACCTACAACTACAAACTTAGCAGACACAGATCTAATAGAGCGTTCAACATTTGATTGCGAATTAACTTTTTTTGTCATGTCTCTTTTCCTGATCAAACGCCATAATTAGCTCGCGTTCCTCTGGTGTCCAATTCAAGAGGAATCCCAGAACATAATCGTTTCCCTCACCTAGTACTGGTGCTGATTTTCTAAGAGGGGCACGGTTTTCATCAATCCACCATGGAGCAGCAACTATATTTTCGGGGCCAGTGACAGGGTGAATCGTAGGTATAAGTGTACCCTTATTTACAGAACCGGCACCTACTTCTGCCGGTTTTTCAATTACTTTGACATATTTTAATTTATTACTTTTGAATAATTTCTCAACTTCTTCAAGTTTTAGATGCTGCACCTTATCTGAAAAAACTTCTTTCTCAGACGATGTAAGGTCAGCCGACCAAGCTACACAAATGTAGTTATCATCGTAGCATTTGAGGATGGAAGAATCCGACTCCATGAAAGAGGTTTCGAGGCCTAAACTAACCGCTAAATCTTTAAGTTCTTTGTCTTGATTAGCTGATGCATGCGCCATACCTTCAAGTTGTGAAAACTCAACGTGTACACCTTTACCAGACACTCTAGCCTCAAGGATAGCTGTTATAGCAGCAAAAAGCCCATAAGTAGCAGCGTTTGGATCAGATGCTACAAATGTTGGTGATCCGACAAACTCACCAGTTGTAGGATCCTCAATACCAGACTCAAAGCCTGATAGAGCAGACAGGACTAACCCATAAGCTCGCATTTGTCCTAGTCGGGACGTGCTACCAAAACCAGACAAAGATAACAGCACTAAAGATGGATTTACTTTTTTCATATCCTCATAACTCAAACCTAAACGGTCCAATGTGCCCGATGTAAAGTTCTCTATTACAAGATCTGACTGCGCGACTAGATCCAGCAAACCTTCTGTATGTTTTTTATCCTTCAGGTCCAAAGCTAAACCCACTTTATTTCGATTCAGACCATGAAACGAGTGCGACATCTCACGCCGAATAAATTCAGGAAACTTCCCCGCCATTCGTTCAACTCCACGAGTTCGGTAAAGATCATAACGTTTAAACCACTCAACTTTGATTACTTCAGCTCCAAGGTCTGCGAGAAACTGACCGAGTAATGGCCCAGACCAAACCCAGCAGAGCTCTATAACTCTTACTCCTGCAAGTGGTAACGCTGCACTCATTTCAAAAACATTCTTAAAAAATTATTAATATACTTAATCATGGTCCGCCCTTCGATTGTAGGAATATTTTTGTTTCAACCCAAGATGGGTTGACCAAATAAGCACATAAAGGCTAGCTCCTAACAAGACAACTTGCAGTCTATTATGGGAGGTTTGAAATGTAAATATGTTGTCATCAAACAAATTTAATTTTCTATAGAAAATTAAACAAATTAATAATAGAGGGCTCCAACATGTAACTAATGACCAATTTAATATTTAAACCATGAATTAGAAAAGGTACCAGTTTTGAAAAGTCCCCTCACATTTATAAATTTTTCTCATCAAATCAACTTTTCAAAAGTATAAACGCTAATTGCGTAAGTTATGATGAATATAGTCTGCCACTGCCCACAATGATTCAAGAATTTTTTTATGATTTGCAGCCTCTAATTGTGAATTAATCGCAAAAACACCAATTGTGTGTGAAACGGTTCGATCACGGTTATAGACTGGTACTGATAGAGTTGACACTCCTTGAACAAAACCCTCCTTGTCCTCCGCATAACCATCTTTAACTACTTGATCGACCTGTGATCTCCAAACCTTGTAATCAATGGGTCGAACCCATTTAACTTTATCAAAATTCTGCCTAATTTGCTTTTCTGACATCCCACCAAATGCCGCCAAAACCCGACCAGAAGCTCCAGAGGTAACAGGAACACGACCACCAAGCGTTACTTTAATAGATATAGTGTTCGGAGGGTTAGCGTATGCTGTAAGAGCTAAATGCTTGTCATCCACTTTTGATGTAGCCGTTGCTGTCATGTTAAATTGGTTGGCAATCAATTGTAATCGCGGCTTTACAATCGTTGCAAAACTTTTCAGCTTCGCTGAACTCTGAGCTAGATCTTGAATGCCCATACCTAGCTCATATGTCTTAGAAACAGTGTCATATGAAACAAGTCTTGCTAAAACTAGCTCACGTAAAATATGCATGCAGGTACTCGGGATTACTCCCACTGCACGAGATATATGAGACAAATTCATCGGCGAAACAGCATCAGCAAGTTCCCATAGTATTGCCATTGAACGCCGCACTGCTGGCACTCGCTTTACAGAAGATCCCTTTTGATTACTTGAGGGTGCAATATCATCTACTTTAGTTTGTTTCATTGTTAAGTAATTCGTCCCAAATCTAATATCAATTAAAGTAATTCCTATCATATTTTCTTAGAAGAGTCATTGAAATATTATCACCCCATAATAACGGAGTTTTACCATTTATTTAATAGCGCTCTCAACAGGTCTGGGTGTAAACACGGGAACTTTTTGACCACCCTCAACCGAACAAAAAACGACTTGTAATGGAGTTCCTATTTCAAGAGCATCACTCTCACAGTCAATTATGTTAGTAATAATTGCGACGCCCTCTTCTAGCATCACCCATGCCGAAATATAAGGAGGTCGTCCCTTACTAAATAAACTAAATGCATAAATATTAGCTCGACCTGAAGCTTTTAAGAAATTAATGCTAGTGGAAAAACAGAAAGGACATACCTTACGGGGGTAATAGTGTGGTTTATTACAATCACTACACTTAGCATAAAGTAAACTCTCTTCGTTTGCCGCATCCCAAAATACATTTGTTTCAGGAGTACGTTCTGGAACACGAAGATTAGGATCCTCGATATACATTAGGATATCCTTTCGAGAATTGCTGTTGCAGCTCCATGACGTCTGTCAAGCATACCACCGAGTCCATTAGCTACCGCAAGATCACATGAATTTACCTGCACTGCAGGGTGCGCTTCTCCGCGTAGCTGACGTACTGTTTCAATTATCTTAGTAATTCCCCCACGGTGAGCAGGATGATTGCTAGAAAGCCCACCACCATCAGTATTAACAGGCAAACGCCCTACCCCAGAGATTAAGTTACCATCCGCCACGAAACGACCTCCTTGTCCTTTTTCACAAAATCCCAAATCCTCAATTGCTAGCAAAACCGTTATTGTAAAACTATCATAGGTAGATAGATATTTTATATCCTCTGGTGTGACATTAGCCTCTAAAAATGCACTTTTCGCAGAATGCCTAACTGCAGAGGTAGTAAGGTTTATATCAGAGCCACGTGTGTACCCAACAGCCTCCCCTACACCCCGCACTCGTATTTTGGGACGATTGAGGGATTTAGCAACTTCTTGGCACGCAACTATTACAGCTCCACCACCATCACTAATTACACAGCAGTCAAGTCTGTGAAGAGGCGAAGAAATCAACGGTGATGCCAACACCTCCTCAACTGTCACAAGATTTGGTAAGAGTGCATTTGGGTTATGTTGAGCGTGGTGCGAGCTAGCAACTTTTATCCATGCTAGCTGTTCACTAGTCGTACCAAATTCATGCATGTGGCGCTGCGCGCACATTGCGTATGATGGAGCAAGAGCCGCCCTATAAGGCACCTCAAATCCTGATTCTGGGTACTCAGGACGCTCCGTTAGATCTCCAGCACCACCTGCCTCTGAACGCGGTCGACCAGCTGATGTGATAAGTGCTACATTACACTTCCCATCTCGAATTGCTCTCATAGCATGACCCACTTGAGCTACTGGCGAAGATCCACCAATATCTGTAGAATCTGAATAGCTTACATCTAGACCTAAATATTCAAGGATTGATAAAGGGCCAATACCAGGCGCATCACCAGCACAAAAAAAACCGTCAATATCACCTTTGCTTAAACCGGCATCTTCTAGCGCACCAATTGCGACTTCTGCGTGAAGCTGAGCAACTGATTTATTTGTTGCGAGGCGCGTTGGATGTTCATAAGCACCTACTATAAATATATTATCACTCATTTTTAAAAACTTTCTTTCTCTTAAAACTACGCATATCAAATGAGTTAACATCTTGCTTCAAATTAAAATCCTTTGAAAAAATTGCGTCTTTCCGGATTTTCTGTGTTCCAGTTACAGGAATTTTGTCCACAAAGCTTATCCAACCGGGTAATTTATATGTAATTAATCTACTCCGTCCAAAATCAAAGATAGATTTAGCTGTCAATTCGGACGCGTCACTATTGGGCATAAGGACTATACAAGCGTGAATTTCTTCATCATGGAATTCATCTTTAGCAGCCAAAACAGCAACACTTTTAATTTTACTATCCTCAATCAAAGCCTCCTCAACCTCAGCAGCAGCAATATTTTCGCCACTCCTACGGATAATATTCTTTTTCCGATCTACGAACGACAACATCCCGTCATCTCTTTGTATGACAACGTCACCAGTGTGAAACCAACCAAGCCGCCAAACCTTTTCCGTTTCCTCAGGTTGTTTTAAGTACCCAGAAAAAAATCCATGTCTAGGGTTCTCACCAGCGCAGCGAACAAGAAGCTCCCCTGGCGTATTAAAAGGTACAGGATTATCATTTTCATCAACTACCAAAACTTCTAAAGGAGCGCGAGGGAAACCAAAAGCCCTACCAGCTGGATCACGTGGGATACGACAGTTTTGAATAGCTCGTGAGGTTTCAGTCATACCCCACGCCTCAATCAGCGGAAATCCAAATCGAGACTCAAACTCTTCTCTCACAACGGGATCAACGCCTGCACCCTGACCAAATTTTACTTTATGGCAGTTTTCATATTGAGATTTTTCAGATTTTATCAATAGCGGTGGAATTATACCCATATAATGTAGACAGGTCGCTTTAGTGTGATAAATATCTGACCACCAAGTTGATGCACGGAAACGATCCTGAAGGACGATACAATTCCTTAGCCTGGTGGTCGTGTTTAGAGTATAAACTGACACGTTCATGTGAAAAGCGGGTAATGGTATATAAAGACGATCTTTGCCAGGTTCAAAGTTAATTAGTCCACCAGCCTCGCCATAGCTTTCACCAGCAGCAAGGCATGAAGTGTTGGATATTATACACCCTTTAGGCCTGCCGGTAGTACCAGATGTATAAATTATTAAGGCCTCTCGATCACCTTTAGCACTCGGAATCACTTCCGCATCGCACGTAGGTCTGGGAATTGTATCCTCTTTTGAATTTAAGCCAAACACAGAAACATGAGGAGACATACTAAGACATACCCTATTCAGGTCCTCCACTCTATCTGCTGTAGTAACGACTAATGCGCAATTAGCAAATTTTATAGCGTACTCAAGCTCATGGTCCATATATGCTGGATTCAAAGGAACTACGCTTGCACCAATACTGTTTAAAGCAAGTAGGTGCCAGAAGTGATCAGGAAGATTTCCTAAAAGTAGGGCCACTCGATGACCAGCCACAAAACCAGCTTCAATATAACTTGTGGCTAGTGCATCAATTAAATCAAGCGAGTTTCCATAAGAGAACTCTGCCCCAGAAGACAAATAACCACGGTCATCGGATGGCGGGTAACAAAGAAAAGTTAATTCTGGAGATTCTTTTGCTGCTGCAGAAAATTGCTCATATACAGTTTGTATCATTAAAAAGTTAACCTTAGCCCAAGTCTCATTAATATTATAGCCGCCCCAAGATGCCAATTACCGAATTAACACTTTTGCTAATAAAGGCATTTAGTTTTACAAACGAAATAGATAATATAATAAAAATACTACTAATTAATCTATCATTAAAATTTCACTGGTACAATTTTTATTTTCTAAGGACAAACCTATCATAGTGGTGTCACTCTAACTACATTAAAGGTTTGTTGATAAGCCAGCGTCAACTGTAAGCACATGCCCGTTGATGTAACTAGCCGCATCAGAAGCCAGGAATACGGCAGCATTTGCAACCTCTTCAGGGCGCGCCCATCTTTGTGCTGGAATTCGGGTTTTAACAAATTCTTTAATATTTGGGTCTTCAACAAGATTAGAATTAAATTCAGTAGCTACAAACCCAGGCGCAATTGCATTTGCAGTAATTCCAAGGGGAGCGAATTCGTAACAAAATGATCTAACAATACTTTCTAATGCTGCTTTAGAGGCCGAGTAAGCTGGATCACTTCTGAACGGTCTAAGAGACGCTATTGAGGAAATAAAGATTAATCGACCTACGTTAGGGTTCGGCATTTTCTTTGAGGCTGCTCGCGCTAGCTGGTAAGCTGATACCGTGTTTGTAAGAAGAAGATCTTGGAAGTCAGCCGCGTCAATCTCTGAAATAGACCTTCTATCCCGAGATCCCACACTGCATACTAATATATCGAACCTCCCCGTCTCAGAAATAATTTTATCAATTGCATGTTCGGCGGAAGCATGATCAACGACATCAAAAGGGGCCTGTAGTGCTCCCTCAAGCGTGCTTGCCACCAAGTTTACTTTTTCTTGATTACGTCCATTAATTGCAATTCGAGCCCCTGCGCGTGTCAGTTCTTCTGCGATTGCACGCCCAATACCCCCAGTACTACCGGTTACTAAACCGACACGACCTGATAAAGAAAATTGGTTCTCTTTCATAATATCTTCCTATTAGTTACGCTTTGTTCAACTTGCTTAAGTAAATACACTGATTCAGATTCAAATTAGTAGGTCAAAATTAAAATTATCCTAATATCAAAAGCTTTTGTAATAAAAAAAATTTTCCTGATATCGATTATTCTTTATTAAAAACATATGGACAATAATATTTTTATATAGACAATAAGGTTATTCAACAATAGAAGTATATGTATTATATATTTTATCAATAATAAGGGGGATTTTAAGATGAAAAAAATTTTTAACACAGTTGCTATAACAGCTGCACTAGGCTTAACACTAGCTTTTTCACCTATGACGGCGGGCGCAAAAGAAGTTAGAATAGCTATGGGAGCCTCTGGAGATGGGGCATTACAAAAAGCTCAAAGGCTTTATGCAAAAAATATTGAAGAAAGAACTGGTGGAGCATACACTGGAAAAACATATGAGGGTACGCTCCTAAATTACGTAGAAATGGCGCAAGGAGTAGCCACAGGAATTGTAGAAGTTGGATACTGGCCACCAGCTTATGTGCCAGGTGAATTCCCCTTAACTAATTATGTAACAAATATAGCAGCCACAATCGTTGAACCTGTTGCCGTTGCTGGTGCACTCTCGGAATTTATTTTCAATTGTGCTCCTTGCGTAGAAGAGTTCCGACGAAAAAATCAAGTATTTAATGGTTTTGCGGTAGTAGGACCTTACGTATTCATGACAAACGATCGTGTAAACGATTTAAGTGATCTAAAAGGAATGCGTATTCGGGGATTCAGTGCATTTAACAAACTTGTTGGGCAAATGGATGCAGCGGCAGTATCAGTTCCAGTTGGTGAAGTTTACAATGCTTTATCGACAGGAATTCTTGAGGCAAATATTCATCTTTGGGACATCATCAATACATATTCTTTGGGTGATAGCATCGGCTATGTTTATGATACACCAATTGGTATCTACGGCGGTAACGCGATGTTTAACACAAACCTCGACTTCTGGAAATCACTCTCTGAAGATCACAAACGAGCATTTTTCACTTCAGCCGGTGATTCATTAGCTTATGCTACGGTAATGTACATTGAAAATAACAAAAAACTCATAGCCAATGCAAAAGGCCTTAAGGTAGAACATGTTAAAACACCAGCTTCTATCCATGCAGTTATTGAAAGCTTCAAAGCAAATAACGTTATAGAAACGATTGAAGCGGCTAAGACTGATAAAAATATTGCTAACGGTGGCGAAATGGGCGAACAGGTTGTAGCACTTATTGAAAAATGGCGTGGATTGGTTGCAGGAATCGACCAAACTAACGTGGATGCGGTGGCACAACTATATCGTGATCAGCTTTTTGACAAAATTGACCTTTCTACACTAGAGTAAATTAAGCTTTAAAAAAATAAATTAACAGTAGGAGAATTTGTGAATCTTTTAGGAAACCTACTGTTAAGATTAACGGCAGCCTCAACATTTGTTGGGGCTGCCGCTATAGTTTTGATGATAGTTCATATCACCGCTGATGTTATCTTAAGAAATGTATTTCTTCTATCAATTCCAGTTACTGGGGCGGTTGTAGGAAATTATTATATGGCAATAGTATCTTTTCTACCGGTTGCCTTAGCAGGAAAATTAGAACAACATATAGCCGTAGATTTAGTTTTCGATAGGTTGCCAGCAGTNNTACAGAGATGGAATCTTGTCTTAGTTCGATTNATAGTTGGTTTTGCAGCAGGAGGGGCTGCATATGGTTTCCTTTTGGATGCAATCGAGAAATATCAATTTAACTCTTATGTACTTGAATTAAACTTTCGAGTCCCCTCATGGCCAGGCTACTTTATGTTGCCAATTGGTTTTGGTCTTTGGTCAGCCATAAATTTTTATAGACTAGCTGTAACACTCAAGGGATGCGAGGATATGACTTTACCTCCAATATCTAATGATTAAAGTAAGGGCAAAGGGTCTTTTTGTAGCTCTGGTTATTCTGCTACTGCTTATACTGTTTATTCCTAAAGCTTTTGACTTAGTTTTGACCCTAGTTTCTCGATCGAGTTTTGAAACTATCGGTCTTTTGAGCATTGCCGTTTTGGTTATTCTGCTACTTCTAAGAATTCCTATAGCCATAGCACTTGGCTTAGTGTCTTTTTGTGGAATTTGGATCTTAATTGGTATTAACCCGGCAATGGGTATGCTTGAGGCAGTAGCTTATAATTTTGCAGCCTCCTGGACTTTGTCTGCTGTACCCATGTTTCTAATGATGGGTTACGTTTGTTATCATGCAGGATTAACTAAAGGTGTGTTCGCAGCTAGCCGGATCTGGTTGGATAGGTTGCCTGGAGGTGTGGCCATCGCGTCAGTGTTCGCTTGTGCAGGTTTTGCAGCAGTCACAGGCTCTAGTATTGCTTGTGCAGCGGCTATGGGAAGAATTGCTATTCCAGAAATGATCCGATTTAACTATGCTCCAAGCCTAGCTACTGGCGTCATTGCTGCAGCAGGAACTTTGGGAGCATTAATTCCTCCAAGTATTGTACTCATATTATTTGGGATCTTTGCAAAAGTGAATATTGGACAGTTATTTCTTGGTGGAATAGGAGTAGGTTTACTAACTGCTTTTGTTTATTCTGCAATGATTATAATACGGGTTAAACTAAACCCCGCCTTAGCTCCACCTGTTACTGAAAGACATAGCATGATGGAGAAATTTGAGTCTCTTCGCCCAACTTGGCCTCTGGGAGTTATTGTAATTGTTATACTTGGTGGCATGTTTACTGGCATCTTTAGCGCTACAGAAGCAGGTGCCGTGGGAGCGACATCATCAATACTAGTAGCTATTTATAATGGCTCAATGACGCGAAAGGTGCTCTTAGATTCGACAGTTGAAACTCTTACAACAACCGGGACATTATTTATAATAGCAATTGGTGCAAACTTATTGACTAGGCTCCTGTCTTTATCAGGAACTGGAGATTTGTTTACTTCCTTCATCGCTGGACTAGACGCTGGTCCAACCATGATCCTTATTGGAATTGCCGTCGTTTACCTCATTCTAGGTATGTTCCTTGAGCCGATTGGTGCGATGCTCCTTACATTACCTGTTTTTCTTCCAATCTTAGGTGACGCAGGTATAAACCTTGTCTTTTTTGGTGTGTTTCTTGCAAAACTACTTGAGATGGGTATGATAACTCCCCCAATCGGTATAAATGTTTTTGTAATAAAAGGCGTTGTAGGTAATCTGACTACCTTAACTCAAATCTTCAAAGGGATTATCTGGTTTTTAATAGCTGACGTTGTAGTAATAGCACTAATTCTCGCGTTCCCTGACATTATTACTTATCTTCCTTTTAAATTATTGGACTGAACATGCCTATTCACAACTATCATACCGCTATTGTAACTGGAGCTGCTAATGGCATTGGAGCAGCAAGTGTTCGTATGCTTTGTAAGGCAGGTCTAAGTGTCCTATCAATTGACAAAGATTTAGATGCGTTATCGACACTAAAAGATGAGACTGGCTGCGAGATAATGGCAATGGATTTGCAAAACACCGATCAAATTTATGATCGCTTGGATAGCTATAAATGTGACGTCTTAATCAATAATGCAGGGCTTGCCCACGATCTTTCAGCTGGTTTTTTAGGGGCCACTCCTTCGCAAGTCGATGAAATGCTATCAGTTAATGTGTCTGCGGCAGTACATGTTATTCGAGCCCTCTTGCCATCAATGATCGCGCGAAAGTCGGGACACATTATTGAAATGGGTTCAGTAGCAAGCCTATATGCGCTTGGCTTACCGGTCTACTCTGCCACAAAAGGTGCAATCCACTCGTTATCACGCGCTCTTAGGATAGAGCTTAACGGTACAAAAATTAGACATACTGAAATCTGTCCTGGACGAACTTCGACAAGTTTTTTTCAAAGTGCATTCCCCGATGAGAAAGCTCGAAGTTCATTTGTCAATCAAATCAGAAATCTTGATCCTGAGGATATAGCTGCAGCTATCAATTTTGCTCTTAGTGCGCCACTTCATGTAAACGTAAGTACAATTGAATTAACTCCAGTAGATCAAGCACCAGGTGCACGAGTAATAAGTAAATAAAAAAAGTACATTCAAGGGTCGAAATTGAGTAGTAGGAAGCAAGACTTCTTTCAAAGTGATTTGTACACTGATATGAACTCAGCAATTTTAACAATGTATATAATATTTCTAGCCCATTCAGTTCCAAAGATACCTGAGAAAAATCAATCAGAAAGTCAGAAATCTTTGAGTATTAAGACACCCTAGTTAAGGAAATTCGTTAGGTAGTGTCTTATTATTATGAATACTTTTTTTCATATAGACAATTTTACTTTTTATATAGACAACAATAGTATTCAGCAATAAAGTATATTTATTATATATTTTAACAAATAATAATGGGGAAAAATTATGAAATCTATGTTTAATAACTGTATTAATCTGGCAAGATCTAAGATGCTTGGATTAACTGTAGCGACTGGAGTCGCTCTGTTATCAACAAGTAGTGTAATGGCCTTTCAGGACGAGGGCACTATACGAATTGGTATGCTTGAAACAATAACTGGCGGAGCTGCTCCCTACGGTTTAGCAGGCGCTAGAGGGACCCTTCTCGCAATTGAAGAGGTAAATGCTACCGGTGGAATAGAAATAAATGGAAAAAAGTCTAAAATAGTTGTTGTCGGAGGTGGTGAACTTGGCTCTGACGGTGGTTTAGACCCGGCATTAGCAATTGCAGGGCTAAAAAAATTAGTTTTAGATGATCATGTATTAATGGTAAAAGGTCCAACAACTTCTACTAATTCAGAAGCAATTTTTAATTATTTAAATGAACTTTCCAATCAAGGAAGTGGGTTAGTTGTACATTCGTCATCCGCGGGTGCACCAGGCTTAGGAGAAATAAGTAAGTGGGGTTTTCGTAATTCATTTGCAGAGTCCTATGCTCTTTCGTTTTTGGTTGAGAACATGGTTAAGCATACTGGAGCAAAAACAGCCGCCATCTATCACTTGACAGATAACCCCTATTTCCCAGTTATGGCTGAACTTATGACCAAAGAATTAGCAAAACTTGGGGTAGAAGTTAAAGCAGTAGCTACAGGCTTATCTAAAGATGCTGAATTCTCGCGACAAGTAAAAGAAATAAAATCCGTTAATCCTGATATAGTTTATTTAGCTACAGATAACTTGAGAGGAATTGGGTTTATGAAGGAAGCCTTTCGTAGACGTTTGCAGCCATCAGTTTTCATTGGTGGAATTTCTCAACTTGTACCAGATACTATTAACTCTGGAGGCGAAGCAACTGCCGGAATGGTTATGATTAGCTCCTACGATGATAAAGGTGTTGGCATAAATGCATACCGTGCAAAATTCAAAGCTCGCTGGGATGAAGACATAAACCTCTTTTCGGTAAATGGTTATGAAGCTGGTCAGCTCTTAGTTAAAGCCCTTCAAAACTCTGGTATAGAGAATACAAAAGAAAGTCTAGCTAGTGATCGTGCTAAGCTAAGAGATGCCTATGAAACCGTAAAAATTGATAGTATTAGTGGTTACTCAGTAGAATTCAACGACGTCCATGATACACCAAAATCAGGTGTTATCCTAACTATTAAGGACAATGCGTTTCAAGCATGGGAAGCAAACTAAATATTATCTTTTTGAACTTTAAAAGGACTCTCGGTTGTTAGTTTTAGAGTACGCAATTAGTGGTCTACTTTTCGGTGCAACCTATTCACTAGTAGCGATAGGTTTCACCTTAATTTTTGGAGTTTTAAATAGGTTTAATATCGCTCATGGAGCAACATTAATGGTGGCAGCGTTTGGCGGTGCCACCATTTCAATATTATTTGGAGGAAAAGATAGCTATATTATCTTAATTGTAGCTTTTTTATCAGCAACAATAATTGGGGCAATCGTCGGCTTAATAGTAAGGCAGATTGCATTTGCCCCACTTAAAGGTGGATCAGAGCTATCACCCTTTGTAACCAGTGCGGCAATGGCATTAATACTGGAAGAGCTGTTTGTAAATTTAACACAATCAGTTTCAATCTATTCAATGGAAGTAACTGAATTCCCTAGTCCACTAGAAAATCTAGTATTTTTTCTTGGTGAAATTTACATTCGTGGCGCATACTTAGTTATATTCTTCATGGCTTTAATAATAATGGGTATCTTACACTGGTGGTTACACCATACTAAGAGTGGGCTAGCAATTAGATGTGTTGAAGAGAATCCAACTGCAGCATGGTTAATGGGGATAAATGGTAACCGTGTTGAAATAATAGTGTTTGCAGTGGCATCTGCGATAGCAGGAGCAGCTGGGTGCCTAATAAGTGTCGCATATGGTACAGTAACTCCATTTCTAGGCTCAAACTTACTTTTGGTAAGTTTTGTTGTTTTAGTTTTAGCGGGTATAGGGAGTGTCCGCGGCGCAATGATCTGTGGTCTTTTTGTTGGTGTAATTGAAACAGTAACGGCGGGATTAATATCGGCCCAAACCAAGGAAGCTGTTCTATTTATAATTTTATTCACTGTTTTGTTGGTAAAACCACAGGGTATATTTGCCACGAACGCCACGGAACGGGATTAAAGCATGGCTTATTACACTGCACTTTTTGAGATCTCTGGGCTTAATATTCTCTTAGCTTTAAGTGTATTTGCAACATTAATGGTAGGCCAATTCTCACTTGCGCAGGTTGGCTTTTGGTCAATTGGAGCGTTCGTAACGGCTATCTTAACAACAATGCATGGAATGCCCTTGTATTCAGCCCTTATTATTTCATCGATCTTGTGTGGGTTTATTGGACTGCTTTTAGGTTATCCATGCCTGAAAATTAAGGGAATCTACCTAACCTTAGCTACTGTTGCGTTTGCAGAAGTTGTAAGGGTATTCTTTAATAATCTGAATTATCAAATAGAACTCGGTGAACGGATAGTCGGTCCAGCTGGGGCTTTAGGCTTTCGTGGTGTAAAAGTAATTGCTGCATGGCCAGAAATATATCTTGTATTATTTGTTATAGTTTTATTGTTTATATTATTAGCGTCATCAAGATTAGGAATGTCGATAAATGCCGTGCGAGAAGATGAAACTGCGGCAGCAGCGGTAGGGATTAATGTTACAAAGATTAAAGTAAGTATGTTTATGTTTGGTGCCGCGATTGCTGGAGCTGGGGGTGGCCTTTACGCCTCATATTCTTCCTATGTACTTGCAGAAAATTTTAGCTTCCATATGGCCTTAGTTTCAATTTTTTATGTGGCAGTTGGGGGTATGTATACCTTTTCAGGACCAATTGTGGGGGCAATAGTTTTGACCCTGTTACCTGAAGTTTTTAGGTTTGCAGCGGATTATCGTATGATTTTGTATGGGGTCGTCGTAATAATAGTAGTAATAGTTTTTCCCAGAGGGATCGTGGATGAAATCAGATATCGTTTAGAGCAAAAGAGCCTAAGACAAGGTACTTTTTCTGATAAGAAACCTCATAACAAAAATAAGAATTTGCCAGATGAAGGTATCAAATAATGTTCGAAGTAACAGGTTTAAGTAAATCATTTGGTGGCCTAAAGGCATTAGAAAACTTAGATATCTCGGTTAAAAGTGGAGAAGTAATGGGTCTAATCGGTCCCAATGGATCTGGGAAAACAACAACAATAAACTTAATAACTGGCTTATTAAAAGCAGACTCTGGTAAAGTGCAACTAGATGGAAAGGATTTAACTAATAAAGCTGCTGACATAATTGCAAAATTAGGCACAGCAAGAACTTTTCAAAATTTAAGAATTTTTTCACGTCAAACAGTACAAGATAATATAAGAGTCGCTCAAACTACTCAGTGCAAATCAGTGTTTTCAAAATTTGTTCCCTTTTTAACTGATGAAGAGAGAGCATTTAGATTGGAAACTGATGCACTTCTCAACGAGTTTGAGTTGAGCCATGTTAGTCATAAACGTGCGGAGTCCCTCTCCTATGGCGAAAAAAAACGTCTAGAAATGGCTCGAGCTTTAGCGCTTAAGCCAAAAATACTGCTTCTTGATGAACCTGCAGCAGGTATGAACCCTTTAGAGTTNGATTGGCTGGCTGAGACTATAGTCGGGCTTAAAAAGTCTGGACTGGCCATAATTCTAGTTGAGCATCATATGAAGTTGGTAATGAAGATATGCGATCGTATTACCGTTTTAAATTTTGGAAACAAGATTGCAGAAGGTAGCCCAAAAGAAATCACAAATAATAAAGATGTAATAACGGCTTATCTAGGTAAGGATCACACTATTGCTTGAAATTCATAATCTATCCTCTGGGTATGATAATATTCCAGTTTTAAAAAGCTTAAATCTAAAAATAGATACTGGCAATTTGACCGCTGTAATTGGCCCAAATGGGGCAGGAAAGTCCACTTTGTTGCGAACAATATCAGGCTTACTATCAGTAAACAACGGATCAATTATGATGGATGGGATAGATATTACAAAATTAAGGCCAGACGAAATAGTTAGCTTAGGCATAATTCACGTTCCAGAAGGCCGTATGATTTTAAGCCGGTTAACTGTGCGAGAGAACCTAATAATGGGTTCATTTCAACGCAAGGATAATTCTCAGGTTAAGGAAGATTTTGATAAAGTGCTGTCTATGTTTCCTATTCTTTCAGACAGGTTAACTCAATTGGGAGGAACATTAAGTGGTGGTGAGCAGCAGATGCTTGCTATTGGGCGTGGCTTAATGGCCAGACCAAAGCTTTTAATGCTAGATGAACCATCTCTTGGGATAGCACCTATAGTAGTTGAACAAATTTTTGATATGATAAACCAAATACAAAAAGAAGGGGTAACTATCTTGATGGTTGAACAAAATGCTGCCAAAGCTTTGAATGCGGCTTGCTCTGCATATGTCTTAGAGCTGGGGGCAATAAAGGCAAGTGGCTCAGCAAAAAGCCTACTTACGGATGATGGAATAAAAAAGACCTATCTTGGGCTATAGCATAAGACTTACTTTATTTTATAATATTTTTATGAAGGAAAGATGGTGGGTGATAAGAGACTCGAACTCCTGACATCTTCGGTGTAAACGAAGCGCTCTACCAACTGAGCTAATCACCCTCTAATTATTACGTAAACCAAAAGATATATTAGG
>JGI20158J14315_10000639_pt1 | contig 26267 bp, 24 predicted proteins | sample COG_08_FD_14315 | JGI IMG/M metagenome (IMG submission 14315)
GAAGAAGAAGAAGAAGAAGAAGAAGAAGAGCAGGATCTGAAGGACGCCACGCGAGTGGTGGTAACAGTAGACGATAAAATCATGGGGGATAACATCTTCTTCTGTGTGGTTGTCTCTTTTATGTGTGTGTGTGATGTGTGGTGTTTATTATTAAGGGGAGTAGAAATGACGTTTCGATGTTGCCTTTGTGCTTTCCTCAAACAAAAGGAATCAAAAACAACAAAAACTAAGAAAAAACAACAAGAACAGAAAAGAGGAGAGAGACTTGCTTGAGAAAAAAATCAATCAACAAAAACATTCATATCATCGGAAGAGATAGAAGAGCTCTCTTACTCTTACTCTCTCTCACTCTCCTTTCCACGCCGCCGATACTATTCATCGTTGCTGTTAGTATTCATGGGTCTGGTGAAGTATTCCACCTCGGGGTCGTCTGTCTGGGATGGGAGCAGGAGTAAGATGGAAGCTTTTTTCTCTTTCCTCCAAAAACTGTTCGTCTTTGTGTTCGTATTGGCGACGTTTTTCCCGTACGTTCAATATCACGAGTTTTTACAACAAAAAGAGACGATGCAGTCGAGTCAAGAGCAACTGGAGCGATCGAAATTCAAGTTAGAGAGGAATTTAAGGGAAATGACGACGAAAGCTTCGCACAGAGAGCAAGACGCGAGGCAGGCAGAGACGAAGTTATCGAAAGTGGAAAAAGAGGTGAAGGAGAAAGAGAGGAGAAATCAGGCGCTGGAGATATCGCAACAAACGCTGCAGAAAAAATTAGACGGATGCGTGAAGGATAGAACGTCGTTATCGGAGGAGGTAACGACGTCGACGACGAAAGTTAATGAGGTGGCGAGAATAGAGAGCAAANTGGAACGGTGTAAACACGATAATTTAGACTTGAACGCGATGACGAAAGAGTTGCGCACGGAACTCACGACGTTGGAGAAGGAGTTGAAGCAAGAGGTGAAACTGAGGAAGCAGGCCGAGAAAGCTTCAGCGGCGCAAAGGGAGATGGCGACGAAGATCAAGAATAGTTTATTAGCCATGCAGCAAGCGGAGGATAAAGCGGAGAAAGAAAAGGCGAGAGCGCAAGTGCTGAAGAGATTAGCAAAAGCAGAAAAGGCGGCGAACGCGACGAAACGAAAAAATGAAGAAGGCGAGGACGAAGACGAGGACGATGCGGACGAAGTGGACGACGACTTCGATGACGACGACGACGAGGAACTGAAACCATTAAAAGCTAAAAGGAAAAATAGGAAGAAAGGAGGTGACGACGAGGAAGAGGAAGAGTACGACGATTTGGCGCACAGGAAAATTGTAGCCGACGACGACGAAAACGTCGAGCCTGGGTCTCGAGCGCACGAAGCCGAGAAGCGTTTACGTTTCGAGAAGAAAAAGAGCTTGAAGAAAGAACGTTGGAGCGCGGGTGGTTTAGATAAGGATTTGAATGGTAGACTGAATGTCGATAGATTGCGCAAAACGCCCAAGTTGACTCGAGCCGAAGGCATTCAAGGCACGTCTTCGTCGCAGAATGCAGGCGGCTCTTCATCCGCAGCAGAGCTCGCGCGAGCGCGCGCCATGCGGGATGAACCATAGATTAATTGTAAATGTAGAGTACTTAATACTAATAGCGCGTAAGAATAAGAACTTTCTTTTTGTGTGTATATTTCATAAACGACGTCTTTCTCTCTTCAACTACATGCCTTGCCCGACGAGATATTCGCCGAACCCCTCCACGTGCGCCGAGCACTGTCGCGTCTCCAGGTTGTTTCCGTGAATACCAATAACGAAGCATGTTTTGCACTTCTTCACGACTAAACCGTACTCCGTGCCTCTCTTCCCTCGAACGACCCCTCCGTCTTCGTCCGAACCGTTTAAATAGACGTACTGTTTTGTAAAACAAAACGAGTTTTTGTGAGTATTTTTGTGAGAAAAGTTTAAAAATAAAAAAACGACTGATGTTGAACCGGATGAGGAAGACGACGATGCGAAGAAGAATAAATAGGAAACATATTAGTATACCTTCGTGCCTCCAATGTATATCCCGTTCGCGCAGTGCGAGAAAGGATCCGCGAAGAGTTCCATCAACTTTTGCGCTTCATCCGTGGCAATTCCGGGGAATCCCTCGGATTGACCCCATAAGTTCCCTTGCAGATCGCAAATCGCGCAAGCGCTCAACATCCCGAGCTGCGTGCCGTCCGGCAACGCGACGGTTTGCAAGTTTTCAATCATCTCTTGCCACGACATGTTTGTTCTTGTTGTTGTTGTTGTTGATCCTCTCTGCTCTTCTTCTCACTCTCACCTTTTGTTCTACCTCCTCCTCTTCTTCTCCTACTACTTTTACAACCGCGTCGTCGTGTTCTTCTCTACCTATCAGAGCGCTCTCCAAAAGCGAGCGAGCGCGTCTAACGAATAAAGAAGAGATTTTGCCTCTTCGTGTTTTTTGAGGAGGGTGTCTTTTCACTCTATGCCCATACATGTTGCCTGTCAAAAGCTCAACCAGTGAACACTCCACCCAAAAAGATAAAAGAAGAAAAAGAATATACACGTTTCATCATCAGACTCTCTTCTCTGTTCTCCACGCGCACAGGACATCACCAACACACGCACAAACAAACAGTACTACTTTACTCTCAGTTGTGGTTGTAGTTGTGCGCGCGCATATAAACTGTTCAGTCGTCGTTACTCTTCTTATTAGAGGAGGAGGGAAAAAGAAAATCTAGGAGGAGATGGAATCGATGGCAACCGATTTGAGCGATGAAATCACCTCCTCCAACTCCTTCTTTTCGCAACCGTTCATGGTGGAAATCATCAAGCTCCTCGCCGGGGTGATTTTCTGGGAGATACAATTCGTTCTCTCCAAATTCTTCTTGAACGTCTTACCGGATAATTCAGAGAAGGAAAAGTTATTCAAGAGAACGGCGCCTTCGTATTGCGTGAGCACGGTGCACGCCACTTTTCTCACCTGGGGAGGGGTGAAAATAATCTGCGCGTTGTACAACGCGCCGCAGAACGAACAAGTGATTTTGTACGAGTCAACGGATGGAAGCTTCGTGGCGTTTTGTGAATTCATTTCTGTGGCGTTTTTGTCGTACATGATCCAGGATTTCTTTCACGTGGTGCACCTCTTTCCAGAGTTGGGGGGCATCGATATGGTCGTTCACCACGTGTTGTTTTTCGTGGCTGGATTTTCGGCGTATATTTACGGAGGATATCCGTTGATGTTGGGATACTTGACGATTTGTGAAGCGTCGACGCCATTTTTGAACATGAGATGGTTCATCAAGTCGTGTAAGGAGATGGAATACACGCTTCCGATTGTGGATTATATCGCCCAAAAAGTTGGGATGAAGTACAGAGGTTTACCCGCCGGAAATAGATTAGAATACCACATTTCCTCCGTTTTTAGCTACGTTTTTATTTTTGTGCGGGTGATCATGTTTGGACACGGAATCTTGCTTTTACTTCCTCGGTTTGGGAAGGGAGAGGATAAAATTATACCTAGCTTTGTGAGAGGAATCTTGCTTGTTTTGATTTTCGGCGGATTCCTGTTGAACTTAGTTTGGGTAGTAAAAATGAGAGGAATGCTGAAGTATTATCGATCAAAATGGTTCGATAAACCGGAAGATAATCAGCAAAATCGAATTGATTGAGAAAGAAAACTTTCTTTCTGTACTAGTAACATGGTTGATGCAATTATGTTTGAAAGTGTATATTATTATAAACAATGGAGTATCATAAATAATCACAACGTTCTAAATTGCTCGAAAGATGTTCGAAAGCGCGCGGTGGTCTCGGATTTCTTTTTATTCATTCTTTTCTTTTTTACAGATTTTCCTTTTCTCTCTCTCTCTTAATTCATCTCTTCTTTCCACGATGATTATCTCCCGAAGAATCCCCCTCTCTTTTGTTGCGGCGGCTGCTGCGGTGGCGGCGGCGGCGCTTGCTCTTGAGCTTCAAAAGAAAATCCACCTCGTTGCGTCATCGCAGGAGTGAAACCGGTTGCTATGATTGTTACTGAAATTTGACCCGAAAACTTATCATCGACCACTGCGCCGAAGATGACGTTCGCACTTGGATCAGCCATGTCCGTGACGACTTCGGAGATCGTGTTGATCTCTTGCAACGTCATGTCCGGACCGCCAGAAATATTGAAGACAATACCGGTGGCTTTATCGATGGAATTTTCAACCAACGGCGCAGACATGGCTGCCACGGCGGCTTCTTCCGCTCTGTTCTTACCCGAAGAAACACCAACACCCAACATGGCGGTTCCGGAATCTTTCATGACGGTTTTAACATCGGCAAAATCGACATTGACTAAACCAGAGACGGTGATAATGTCGGAAATACCTTGAACACCTTGTCTGAGAACATCGTCCGCCAACAAGAACGCCTCTTGCAACGGGGTGCCTTCCGGGCACACATCTAACAAGCGATCGTTGGGAATGACGATCAAAGTGTCCACGTTTTTTCTCAAGGCATCGATAGCTTCAGTCGCTTGCACGATGCGTCTTCTACCTTCAAAAGAGAACGGGTACGTCACGACGCCGACCGTCAAGTTTCCAGCTTCCTTGGACATTCTCGCAACAACCGGGGCAGATCCAGAGCCCGTACCACCACCCATACCAGCAGTGATGAACACCAAGTCCGATCCTTTCACGATTTCGTTCAATTTATCTCGACTTTCGTTCGCGGCAACTTCCCCGAGTTCCGGGTTCCCGCCGCATCCCAAACCTCTCGTAACTTGTTCACCTATTTGACATACATTGACAGTTTGCGCGTTCACTAACGCTTGCGCATCCGTGTTTACGACCCAAAATTCAACGCCCTGTTCATATGATGCGTTTCGTAGTGAGAGGAGAAGCGTGTGTGGTGAGTTTTTGAGGAGTATCTTCTTTCGCGTCATGTTGTCGTTGTTTGTTGTTGTTGTTGTTGTTGCTTTTCTTGAAAGAGACGAGGAGATTCAAATTCAACAAAAAAGAGAAAATTGTGATTCCCTCGCGCGCGAGCTCTCTCTTAAACAGTCAGATCGCGCCGATAAATGGAAGCCGAACAACGTCTTGCAACACAGAAACAACAACACGTGGAAGATCGATCGATGACGAGGGTGAAAAACGCGCGAGACGAGTGAGAGAGAGAGAGAGAGAGAGAGATGTTCTGAGACAATTTCTCCGATTTCGAATCGTCGTCGTGGAGAGAGCGAGCGCTTTGTGTAGAAAACATGAACGAAGAGCTATGCGCTCTACGCATAAACTTACCGAGACGCCAGCTTCGATCATGCGATTCACGGCGTTACCACCACCGCCACCGCATCCGACAACCTTAATCTTGGCCGAAGATGCCGAGACGACGACGGTTTCCTTTCTGGAAGACGAAGAGGAATTTTGTTTTCTACGGTTCAAAGAGACCCCGATGGATCTTTTGCTCGAAGAAGAGATTCGTCTGCTCGACAACGACGATGATCTTTGCTGCTGCTGCTGAGAGCAGTTCATCATCGCGCTCGACTTCATCACGGTTGAAGTGGTGGCCATGATGAGAGTAAGAGTGTGCGTACTTTTTCTGTCACACGAAGAGAAGAAAGAAAAGCGCGAGAGTGCTCTCTTTGTTTGTGCCGATTTTTATTTCGTATCTTCTTCCTCTTGTTGGGGGTGTGGCGTTCTCTCCGTCAGCAAGAGAAGCGAGAGACAGACCCGTGCACAAAAAAAGGAAAGAGAGAAAAGAGAGTTTTCATTCGTGTGGTTCGAAAAAGCGCGACTTCTCGGACGACGACGACGACGAAGGAGTTCATATTTTTATCCGAGAAGAAGATGGCGCAGCGATCACCGCGTAAATCGCTCCAGCTCAACCGAGCGAACACGCCAATCAACTTCAGCGGACCGATGCAAGATGTGAACGTGAGTAGTGCTTCTTTTTTCTTTTAATTATTAGAGCGGTGAACTCGCGCGCGCTTATTGAAATTGTAAACTCCTTTTCTCTCTCTCTCTCCTTCTCAAACAACACGGGGAGTGTTCGTCATCTTTTTCTCTCGTAAACATCTCGCTGACAGATACACGATTCTTCTCATCAAATCTTCCTGAAATATCATTAACAGTTTGCCAATTTAGAGATATATCCGACGACGCGTCCGTTGCCTCGATGCCCGGACGAACAACTCGGTTTCGGCAAGGTAAGATTTATCTATCCTCTTCTTCTTTTCCTTCAGACTCCCTTTTCCTCTCTCTCTCTCTGTCTGAGTTCTCGAGACGAAAACATCTGAATCTCAAAACTCACCTCTCTTCTCTCTTCTGCTCGCTTTTAAACGCAGGTTATTTCTGACCACATGCTTAAAGTTGAATGGCGGAACGGACTTGGATGGTCGAATCCACAAATCATTCAATCCGGACCGATTGCGTTGCACCCTTTCGCGCACGTGTTTCACTACGCCAACGAGTGTTACGAAGGGATGAAGGCATACATCGATTCGAACGGCAACGTTCGTATGTTCAGACCGGAGAAAAACATGGAGCGCTTAAACTTTTCCGCCTCTAGATTATGTTTACCCGCCTTTAACGGCGAGGAATTGTTGAAGTGCATCGAAGCGCTTTTAAAAGTTGACAAAGAGTGGATACCGAGGAAGAAAGGCTACGCGATGTATTTACGCCCTTTGATTTTTAGCACCACGCCGTGGTTAGGATTAACCCAAACATCAGAAGCTCATTTATACGTGATGATGTCACCAGTTGGGCCGTATTTTAAATCTGGTTTCGTTCCTATTAAACTTGCTGTAGATTCGAAATGGATTCGCGCTTGGCCAGGGGGCACTGGTAACGTAAAGTTTGGAGGTAACTACAGTCCAACCGTGATGGCGCAACGAGACGCCGCGAATGCAGGCGCATCGCAGGCGTTATTCGTGTACGATAAGGAGCAATACATCACTGAAGCTGGTACGATGAATATTTTTCTATTTTGGAAGAATAATATGGGGGAAATAGAGCTCGTCACGCCGAGCTTAGAAGATGGAACTATTTTAGCCGGAATCACGAGACAGTCGGTGATTGATTTAGCGAGAGAGTGGGGCGAGTGTAAAGTCACGGAGAGAATGTTGCCGTTGCAGGAAGTGCTCGACGCGTTCATTAGAGAAGACGTATACGAAATTTTCGGTACGGGGACGGCTGCGGTTATTCAACCTATCTCGTCTATATCGTACGATGGCATCGATTATTCCGTACCGAAAAACGCGTTTTCTGAAAACGCGTTTCAAGTCAGGATGACGAACACGCTGACTGCTATACAATACGGTGAGATCGACCACCCGTGGAGCCGAGTCGTCGCTTAATTTAGCCTTTAATATATTCTTTGTAATGACCATTTAACATACCAATTTTTAAATTGAAAATAGTATAAATGTGATATGTGTCCAGAGCTCGCGTGCCGACGAATAAGAAAGAGAGAGAACGAGTTGTCTTGAATGCACGATGACTTTGAAGGGGGGAATCCCGCGGAAAGCGGGAAAAAAAAATTCACTTCAACAAACGTCCCCGAAAGGTCGTTATTTTATTTACCCCTATTAAATAAAGTTATTCAAACAACCATGTTTACGATGGCAACTTCGTTCTCTTCCCCGAAGAACGTCACATCATCTTCCTTCTCTTGCGCTTCCTCTCGTCGTCGTCAGTCTCGGGGACGATATGTTCTGTCGAGCAGCCCGGCGAGAAGAAACGATTTTTCATCGTCCTCGACATCTTTTTTGTTCCAACGGCCTCGAATCGCGTCCGTACGCAATAATAAGAGCAAGTCGTCGTCGCTCGTGAGGATTACGAATTACATCGACGATGGAAGTAAAAACGATGATATGAATAAAGAGACACAGGCGAGTAGTAGTAGCAGCAGTAAATATTATCAAACTGTCGCGCTTTCACGAGCGTTGACGATAACAAATTCGACGACAGCTGCCGGAGGTGCTTCCTCTTGGCCCGATGAGGATGGAGAAAAGACCCCTTCCTCTATTTTTGGGAGAGGAAAAATGTTCGTCGAGAACGCCTTGGCATCGTTCAAGAGTGGGATTAATCAGCGCTTAGAAGCCGATAAGAACTTTGTCTTTAAGTTATTAACTGAAATATGTATCGATGAGCTCATTACGCTCTCTGTGTTGATATGGGTGACGGGGTTGAATTCGGAAGCGTGGACGCCAACTATTCGACTGGCCGCGCTCGTTCAAATGCTCTCTGCGGCGTTGAATGATACCTTAATAGTATATTTTTTAGCTCCGACGGGTTCCTCTGTTGATAAAGATGGTAGCGGTGGAGGTAAGCCTGCGTTGGCGCACGTCTTTCAAGCTGGCGACTACTCGATAAAAGAGCGGATAGGGTGTTACTTCGCAAAGGCGAAATTTTATTTAGTCATTGGTAGCGCGACGTGTACGGTGGCTACTTTCTTTGCCAAGGCTTTGGGAGGGAACTTGGCTGGATTCTTTCCAGGCGTGTTCGTACAATCCATAATGTTGGGAGGTATCCACATGTCCGTGTCTGCGAATACCAGGTACCAAATCGTCAACGGTATTGAACGAGTTATTTACGAAAAGTTGCCCCCAAAAATTTCCAGAGCGGGTTCTGTTCTCGTACGGACAACGAACAACTTCTTAGGTGCGAGATTATGGATAGTCTTGACGAAGCTGATTTCTTCGTGATGATGAAGATGATCAGCATTAAAAGTGTAAATATTGTACAAAGGTGATTTTTTATCTACTACACAAAGCTATGATATATAATGGCTACTAGACAGGCGGTTCGCTGCGTGTAAGCTTCTTTCCTTTCTTCTTCTCTTTTTCCAGTGCGTGCGCATCTCCTCTTTTTACGATCTCCAGAGCCTTTTAGCTGTTTTCGAAACCCCTTCTCCGTACATGTTCAACTGGAACAACCCGTATAAAGTCGCCACCGTAACGCCTAACACCGATGCACGAGCGGGTAATCGCGCAGATTTTGGCACGTAATCGCTAATCACAAAGTTTAACCCGATGTGCGAGTGCACCGGTAAGGCAACTCCCAAGGCTAAATCGACGGGTAAATTTCCGTCTCGAATGACCATCGCGGCTGGGACTAAACCGGCTAACGCGAAAGAAGATCCGTGATAGATCTTCATCATCATTTTTCCTCGATCGCCTTGGAGTAAACCCGCCATCTCTTGTTGTTGTTGTTGTTGTTGTCTCGGTTTATTATTCCTGTTTTTGTATGATGTGAGAAATACTATGAGGACGAAGGGATCTCAAGCAGCTTTTGAGTTCAACAGAACGAGAGAAAAGCAAAAATGCACAAGGAGACTCTCCATAAAATGTATTCACATCATCAGATACAAATATAGTATAAGGAATAAAAATGGGCATCAAAGGTCTGTCAAAACTATTGGCCGAGCACTCTCCGGGGTGCTCCATGGAGAGAAAGTTCCAATCGTACCTGGACCGGAAAATAGCCATCGACGCGTCCATGCACATCTATCAGTATCTGGTGAGAAAAACATCGTTCGTCGTTCGAAATTCAAAAAGTTTGTTTCATCCTCAGTCTCACGCTTTCATCACTCTCATCGGCAAAGCATCCCTTTTTCATCCAGCCTCATCATTGCGAACACATCTGACGCGTTATTATTTTTTGTTCTCTCGTTTTCTACACAGATGGTTGTCGGTCGCTCTGGGGAGAGTCAGTTAACGGACGAGAACGGACAAGTCACCGCACATCTCATCGGTGTCTTGTCTCGCACGTGTCGGATGCTTGAAGCCGGGATTAAACCGGTGTACGTGTTTGACGGAAAACCACCGACTTTGAAAGGAGGAGAATTGGCGAAAAGAAAAGATAAGAGAGACCAAGCGGAGAAGGATTTAGAAGTGGCGAGAGAAACGGGCGATAAAGATGCGATTGAGAAGGCGGCAAAACGAACCGTAAGAGTGTCCAAGGAACAAAACCAAGAAGTCATGCGATTGGTGAAATTACTCGGAGTGCCTGTGTTTGAAGCGCCGTGCGAAGCAGAGGCGACGTGTGCGGCTATGTGCAAAGCTGGTTTAGTGCACGGAGCGGCTACGGAAGATATGGATACGTTAACGTTTGCGTGCCCGCGTTTGATTCGTAACTTGATGGCGCCGGCGTCGCAAAAGAAGGACATCGCGGAGTACGATTTCGATAAGGTTCTCAAAGGTTTAGATTTGGATTACGACCAATTTATCGACTTGTGCATCCTATGTGGATGCGATTACACGGACTCAATCCGTGGTATTGGTCCAGTGACGGCGTTACAGTTGATTCGCGAATATAAAAATATCGAAACTATCCTCGAGAACATCAAGGATAAAAAATACGTCGTCCCAGAAAACTTCATGTACAAAGAAGCCAGACAATTATTCAAAGAACCCGAAGTCATCGATACGAACAACTTGGAATTGAAATGGTCCAAACCGAACGAAGAAGGCGTTATTGAGTTCTTGGTCAAAGAGAAATCGTTCAACGAAGAGCGCGTTCGCAACGCCTTGGCGAGAATCAAAAAAGCGAAAGCCGGCGTCGCTTCTCAAAATCGTTTGGAATCGTTCTTCGGCGCGGCCACGGTCAAGAGTAGCACGATTGGAAAGAGAAAGGAACTGGAAAAGAAGAAAGGAAGTAAAGGTGTCGTCGGTGGATTCAAGAAATCGAAAGGTGTCGGCGGGTTTTCGAAATCAAAGAAGAACTAATATACAAATTTTAGAACGCTCAATATCTCAAGAAGTCAAGAATTCTCATCATGTCAGCATTTTCAAAACACTCCGTCCGCATAAAAACAAAACACAGAAACAAAATGTTTCGTTGCGTGGCACCTTCTTTCTCTTCGTGCGTTCCTCCAACGCCTTCTTCTTCTTCTTCTCCTCGTCGTGCATACGATCATCAAAAACATCCTATTATACTCCGTCAGTTTATAGTCGCGAGCGCGGCGCTTACCATCGCATCGTTCGGGAACGTCCAAAAAGTGGAAGCTGGAAATCCTTCCTTCAGTGGCGTCGACCCGGAGCAGAGTGAGCTCATCCAAAACTTATTAGCGAAAACGAAAGAGGATAAATCCATGCTGGACCAGAAAAGATTAGATAATTATTACAACAAGAAGTTTCTCATCAATGAAATCACCGGGAAGGAGATTCTACCGAACCCTTGCGATCCGCGAGATTACGAGTTCGGTGGTCGGTGCAGGACGTTGCCAACCTTGCCACGATTACCTGGCGAAACACTCCCGGAGTTTCCAGCTATAGTAAAAAATAACAGCAGTAGTGCAGCGCCTTCAACACAAGTAGAACAACTAAGCACAATAGAAGATGAAGTAAAAAGCAGTGATAGTGGTAATAGTAGCGAGGGAGGAATAGAAGTATCAAACGATGAAGATGTCGTGGACGTTGTCGTTGATGTGAATATAATAAATGACAAATAATAGCACCTCTATGTATAGCTAATAGGTCCGTTTAGAGCCCCGGTTGCGAATTGCCGAACAATTGGTTCGTTTGTTCGGTCAAAATCCGTAGCCGATCCTTCCCAGACAACTTTACCTTGGTGCAGAAAGACCAACCTATCGACGGCTCTTCGAATCGTGGAATGTTGGTGCGTAACTACAATGTACGAGGACACCCCACTCGACGACGGATGGTTCGGCGTATCCTGCAAATCTCTCATTAAGTTCTCAATCGTTGTAGAAGCAATAGGATCTAAGCCAGCAGTAGGTTCATCGTACATGACAACTTCCTCTATTCTTCCCGTGGCGGCTGTGGTGGATCCCATGTTTTCTTTGTTGACGATATCGTCTTTGATAATCGCTCTCGCTAACGCCGCTCGTTTTTTCATACCTCCGGAAAGTTGTGCGGGGTATTTATCCTCCGATCCTGCTAATCCTACTGCAGTTAAAGACTCACCAACGATTTTCCTAATTTCTGATTCCGGTAAAGAAGAGTGTTCGTACAAACGAAAACCAACGTTTTCGCCAACCGTTAACGAGTCAAACAACGCCGCGCTTTGGAAAACCATCCCAACTTTCAAGCTCGGGTTCTTCTCATCGGACGCTAAACCTTCCCGTTTTTTACCTCTAATGATGACGTCTCCAGAATCTGGTAAGAGTAACCCAGCCATGACGCGGAGCACTGTCGATTTGCCCGTCCCGGAAGGTCCAATAATACCAACCGCTTCACCTCGTCTGATTTTCAACGACACCCCGTCTAATACTTTTTTGCTCCCAAACTGTTTTCGAACGTCTTTAAGCTCGATCAAAACGTCGTCGTCTTTAATATTATCATTATTATTGTACCTAGAAGCGTTAGTGTATGCCTCGAGTCTTCTTCTTCTTCTTCTTATTCGCTGTTGTTGTTGTTGTCGTTGATGTTGTTCGTTGTAAAAAGTAAATCGTTGAAACTGATTATGGTGATTTCTAATAGAAGAAGAAGAGGAGGAGGAGGAGGAGGAGAAGGAGGACGAAGTAGAAGCGAAAGAGAAGAGTACTCGATCCATTTCTTTCTGCGTGTGATGTGATACTGTGCGCGTGTGTCGAAGAAAGGGAGACAGAAAGTGAAGAAGGAGAAGGAAAGAAGAAAATTTTGGATTCCCCCCCAATACGAGATACCGATACGGGAGATACTGTGAACGATTTCAAAGTACAAAGTGAAAATATAATACAATATGCGCATGAAATGCAAAGGACTATTTGTATGAGATCTCTCTCGCTCTAATATCGTTGATAGAGAAGATTGACCACGGACTGATCAACCATGACGTGGTCTTTCTGTTTAAGGATGGTCGCCCCGGCTGCTCTATTCTTCGCCTCTTCCGCCAATCGATACAGCGAGTTTTTGATATTCTCGCGAGTGACGGAATATAAATTGCGAACGACGGTTTGAAACTCTTCCAAGAGCATTAATTCTGCTTGAGAATTTCTTTGCTGTTGTTGATGATGATGATGATGTTGTTGTTGTTGTTGAATACTTTTGTTCTTTTTGTTGTTCTTGTCGTCGTTATTCGTCGCGCCATCAGCGCTGTTTCCTACTTCTTTTACCAAACTCGTCTCGTTGCTGTTGTTATCGCTGCTTCGATTGTTGTTGTCGCTTTTCTTATTATTTTCGTCTTCGCGCGAGCCGTTAGAGGGCGGATTCGCATTTTCTTCATCTGATGGCGTCGTGAGTGTCGCCATAGTCGTCATTCTCTCGTTTCTTTTCTGCATGGTTTGTTCTTGTTGCGCGTGGAAGTATTGGTACTGCCCATTTGCTTCCTGAACTTCAGTCGTTCGCAATCTGGCGTCGTTGTTGAGCAAGTTCCGCGGTGGGCTGAGGTTTTTAGCGTTATCCGCCATGATTTTATCAACCGCCAATATCGCATCCTTCTTCGCCTTGACGGTTTGTCGACGATTCTTTTGTTGTTGAGCTTTCGACGGTGCTTGCTTACCGCCTGCAGCATTTTTTCCGGCAGTCACCTTCGCCTTTTTGTTGCCGGTATTCTTGGTATTGTTCTTGTCGTTCTTATTTACATTCATTCGCATTAATTCGTTCTGTGTCGCATATGGTGTTCCTAACGTGAATGATTTGGAGCCGAGAATAATCTCTTGTTCGTGCGCGCTGTAGTTGTTGTTCGTCATTGGCGTCGGGTGCATCGGCGGCATCGGCAAGTCTAGTGACTCCCATAAAGTATTGTTGGCGTTCGCGGCGTTGGAAGTATTCGCTACCTCGTTGTTTGCATGCGTGGTATTAACGATGTTATCGGCGTTGTATATGGCGTTTCCCTCTTCTTCTTCTTCTTCTTCTTCTTTCAACACAGATCGTAGAGGAGGGACCGCGCCTAAGGATGCAGGCGGGACGTCTTCCTCCGCAGCGAATAAATTGTTACTCGATAAAACTCGAGTGATGTCTCCACCGTTGTTATAAATGCTGAAGGAGTTCTGTCTGGAAATCGTTGGGAGCGTTTCCAAACCCATCAACGACGGTAACTCGTTGAAGAAGTCCGTCGATTGTTTGCTCTTTCTTCGTTTCGTCGGAGTCGCGTTCTCTTCCTCGGTCGTCTTCTTTTCTGTCGTCGTGATAAAAGGCATTATTTTGCCTCCTTCAACGTCAACGTCAACTGCTGCTTCTCCGCCGCGTTTCGGAATCTGTGGTAAATCATTCTTCGCAAACGAGGCGTGAATGTCCTCGCTTTTGCGCTTCATCCCAGTCATCAAGTGCGATCTGTTTCAATGCGTTCGGTAACCGTCGTCGACCACTCTGTCTTTGTGAGATCTGTGATCTGTACACGTATACGTGCGCACTTCTTTCTTTACTAAATTCTGGAGCGATCTTGGCAAAAATATCTTTTCGAGTGCGTCAGCAAAAGTGACATCAATTAAACTCGTGTATCAGAGACTCTCTTCCAAAAGAAGCTCTCTCCAAAAAGGGAGGAACCCATATAGACGAATATACTCTGAAATTAAACAAATGAAGATTGATAATGATGACGATTTTGTACTCAAAAATTAAAACACACAACAACGACTTCTCTCTCTCTCTCTCTCTTTCTCGATCCCCCTGTTCTTTATTAAGCGGCGCCAGCGTTCGGACCGACAGTTCGAGTTTTCGTTCGCATCGTTACAAACTCCTCCGCGCTGGACGGGTGAATACCGACGCACGAATCAAACTGCGCCTTGGTCGCTCCACACTTCAAAGCAACGCCCATACCTTGCATGATTTCAGCTGAATCCGGACCAACCATGTGACAACCGATAACTTTATCATCCTTGGTATCGACGACGAGTTTCATGAACGCTTTCTCCGTTCTTCCAGCTAAAGTCAACTTCATCGGGGTGAACGAAGACGTGTAGATGTCGCAAGTGCGCCCTTCCGCGATGGCTTGTTCTTCAGTCAAACCAACGCATGCTACGGGTGGTTGGGAAAATACCGCGCACGGAACATTTTCGTAATCTGGTTCTTTGTCGTTTCCTCTCACAACCGTTTCAACGAATGCCATGCCTTCCATTAAAGCTACCGGCGTCAAGTTGATGCGGTTGGTCACGTCCCCGACGGCGTAAATGTTTGGAATGTTAGTTCTCGAGTACTTGTCTACCTTGATGGCGTCGGCAGAATCGAGTTCGACGCCAGCGTTTTTTAATCCTATGTCTGGCCTCGTCGTGTTCGGCGCGCGACCGGTGGCAAACATGACGACCTCCGTGTTGATGGTCTTCCCGCCGGAGAGCGCAAAGTCGATGCCGCCTTTGCCATCTTCTTTTAAGGACTCCGGCGTCGTCGATTCGTGCACGTTAATGCCGCGCGACTTTAAAGTGTTCATCACGTTTTCGCGGATTTCTGTATCGAAACCTTTCAACGGTAACGGTTGACGGAAAATCAAATCAACTTCGCAACCTAATCCTTGATAAATGCCCGCAAACTCTACGGCGATGTATCCAGAACCAACAATCGCTACTTTTTTCGGCAACTTTTCTAAGGATAGCGCGTCGTCAGAGTCAATGCCAAGTTCTTTACCCGGTATATCTGGTCTCACTGCGCGTCCACCAGTCGCGATTAAGATATTTTGCGCGGTAACTTTCTCTTTCGTGTTGTCCGCTTTCGTGATTTCTACCGTGTGTTTATCCAAAAGTTTGCCGCCGCCTTCGTACGCAGTCACGCCAGAACCGTCTAATAATCGACCGTAAATTCCGTTCAATCTCGTGATTTCTTTTGTTTTCGCCTCTAAGAGTTTCGACCAGTTCAATTTCGGGTTCGGGTCTACGTCCCACCCGAAACCTGCGGCGTCTTCGAACTCGGCTTTGAACCCAGAGCCGAACACGAAGAGCTTTTTCGGAACGCAGCCACGAATGACGCACGTGCCTCCTAACCCACCTTGCGTGTCCGAAGATACCGGATTAAACGGTAATTCGACTAAACCTACTTTAGCACCCGCGGTGGATGACATTCTTGAGGCGCGGACGCCGCCAGAGCCGCCTCCGATGACGAAAATATCGTAATCAAAATCGTGTTTTTCCATCGTCGCAGTCGTCGTCGTCGTCGTCGTGTTTCTTCGAGTGCTCGATGATTTAATAGCTCTTCTTACTAAAGATTTACCGCTGTTTTTTAACGATCCGCAAAAGAATGTCGTGGTTCGAATTAAAGGTAAAGCTTGCATTCCCATGCTCTCGTCGTCGTGCGTACTTACAGAAAACTACTCTTCGCGCGCGCAACTTTGTATGAATGCACTTTTTTCTTCTTGTCCCTCGTTTTTTATTTTTGTTTGCGAGAGGAAAACGAGAAAAAGAGAGATAAAATTTTGACGAGCCTTCTTTCTGTTCGGCAGGACAGGAGAGGAATATTCAATGGAACACGTGGACCACGAACACACACGCGATGGATAATCAGAACAAACGAAGAGAAAAAACACATCGTCATCGTCGTTACTTTCTCTCGCGTAATAGTATATACATATATATACATTATATATATATATATTCACACACACGAACTCACACACATATACGACCCACATATGTCATCCTTTGCCAGTTCGTCAGTCGCAGCGCGTTCCGTTCTCGTTCAAAACAAAGTCGCTTCCTCTGGGAAAAGAAATCAATCGAAGAGAGTATCTGCCACGACACAAATCTCTGCTTCTATGGCGCACAAGCAGCGTAAAATGGACATCGCGGAAGCGAAAAAGTTGCTCGATAAGACCAAAACGTTTATTTTCGATTGCGATGGTGTCATTTGGAAGGGAGACTCGTTGATTGATGGCGTTCCGGAGACTATTGACATGCTCAAGAGTATGGGCAAGCAATTGTTTTTCATCACCAACAACTCCACCAAGTCCCGAGCGGGATATTTGAAGAAGTTTACCAGTTTGGGGTTGAACATCACCGCGGAAAACATCTTTTCCTCCTCTTTTGCGGCTGCCGCGTACCTCGAATCCATCAAGTTCGACGGTAAAGTCTACGTTGTTGGGGAAACCGGTATCGGGGAAGAACTCGACTTGCTCGGCATCAAGTGGTCCGGTTGCGAAGCCGATAAGGGTAAAGAAGTCACTTTGAGCGAAGGTTTGTACATGGATCACGACAAAGATGTCAGCGCAGTTATCGTTGGCTTTGACAGACATTTCAACTATCACAAAATTCAGCAAGCGACGCTTTGCATTCGCGAGAACCCGGGATGTTTGTTCATCGCAACCAACACGGATGCGGTGACGCACTTAACTTCTGCCCAAGAGTGGGCCGGGAACGGTTCTATGGTTGGATGCATTAAAGGTTCCACGCAACAAGAGCCGATTGTTGTCGGGAAACCATCCTCTTTCATGTTGGACTACATCGCCGAGAAGTACTCCATTCCGAAGGATGAAATTTGCATGGTTGGCGATCGTCTCGATACCGACATTTTGTTCGGTAAAGACGGCGGCTTGTCCACTTTGTTGGTGTTATCTGGCGTGACGACGGAGGATCGCTTGTTGAGCCCGAAGAACGACATCGTACCGGACTTTTACACCAATCAGTTGAGCGATTTATTGGAAGCGAAGTAATAAAAATGTGTATTATGATTTCCACTATTTTCTATGTGTCACGATTTTTTTCGACAACGCCCAAGCTTATTCTACATTCTATCTATCTCATACATCACGTTAATTTCCTACTCTTTATTCTATTATGTTCATCTACCTTTTCCTTTTTCCTCCGTCGCCTTTTGGTTGCTCGAAGTCACCCGGAGGAAGCTCCCCTAACAGCTCGTACTTTGGTGGATATTCTATGTATATGTATTTATATAAAATTTCCAACGAGTCGCACACGCACTCGATGTCCTCTAGAACAACATCGAATAATAACCACCACTGATGAGGATTCTCCGGTAACGCGACGTTCATTTCTCTAGCTGCTAAATATATGCTAGCGCATGCAATCGTTTCCGAGTTGAACCGAACGCATATGGTCGTGTGCAACGCGTCGTTCGTATGATTCAGCGCTTTCTGCGTCAACTGTTTATTCTCGGCCAAGGATAATATTTGCAAATAGTTCAACACAAACTTATGCGGATGTTCAATTTTGATCACAAACCCAAACTCTTTGAGCATGTGCCTTTCTTTTCGTACCAAATCTTCTTTAATATCCTCGAATCGATCTGAATACACGTCCAATACGACGGTTTCTGAACTCTTCTTCCCTTCCATTCGTTCTTCCACTCGAACGAGCACATTTACAACGTCCCTGAGTTTTCTAGGAGACTCCTCGAGCTTCGAGGCTAACCATATGGACGTTGCTGCCATGCGCTTGACGTCAAATTTCTTCAGAGACTTCTTGAAGTAAAATCTGTGCAACAACACTTGACCAGTCGCGATGCAAGATTGATTGAGTTTCAACATGCGACCGCATCTTCGAACGAATTCGCACCCGAACAAGCGCGCGTTAAACTCTTGCGTCTCGTCGATCTCATCCTTCCGAGAGGGCGTTTGTGCAGATTCCTCGTCTGAGACGAGAAAGTACATGATGATACCTGATGATAAGTTGCGATGATGATCACGACGTCTCTTTCTCTACCTCATCACTTTGTTTTGTGGACATTTTCGCTAAAACCTGAATTCTTGAAAGACAAAAGAGGAAGAGTGGTGGTTACCAGTACTTGCACGAAGCACTATTAAAAATTTATTACAAAACTCGTACTAAAAACTCTCCCGAGACTGGCTCGGTAAAATGAATCTTTTCCGAAATCAACCACTGTTCGACGCTCGATGGTAATCGACTGGGCGTTCGAGCCCCTTTGGTGTGATGTCCTGTACCGACGAGGATGCTAATAAACTCTCCGCGAGACCTTCCACCGCCGGCGCCTAACTCTCGCTTTAGAATTTGAAGTGCCTCGGCTACGTGAAGCCCGTGTAAATCTATCGTGCTACTGTTATTCCTGTTTCTTTCGGAGTATATCTGATTCGAAGCTTGCTCATGAGCTCGTTGCATTGCATTCGCGGCTTCTTTTCCTTTTGCCGATAGTTCTTTCGCCAGAGCTTTATTACCTGAAAGAAAAGCAGTCGTCGCTTGTTCGTAGCAGACGTTTCTCACGCGCGCTAAATCACGCGCATCTGCTCGATTTTCTTTGTACAGATTGGACACTAGATCACCGGTTTCCACCCATTCGGTAGTTTTTGTCGATATTTCATTCTGTGAATCAAAGTACGTCGACCGTGTGGTCATCGAAGAGGGCGGATGCGAGGAGGTGGCCCAGGACGACGTTGCTGGAGCTTGCCTGTCAACGTAATTCGATCTTCCTCCAGAGAGATAAATCTTTTGAGGTAGTTCTTCCTTCTTTGCTGCTATGTTGTTGTTGTTGTTGTTGTTGTTGCCATATCCAGCACCACCGCCACCGAGAGAAGGAAAATTTTCTTCGTTAATCGCCGGCGCTTCTGGCACCGGCGCTTCGTAGTCACCTTCCAACTCCTCTAATAAATCTAACGCGCAGTTTATATCATGATGAGCGGCGTTGAACAAGATATCTTCGAGTATAGCTTCGTCTATATTCGGGAATTCTTGCACGAGCCATCTCATTTTCTCCTCGTCGGGTATATCATCAAACTGTTGCTCCTGCTGACTACTACTGGCGTTCGACTGAATGTTGTTGTTGTTGTTGTTGTTGTCGTAGTAATAGTCTCTTTCTGTGTAGTGTACTCCTCCTTCACTCACAGCACCACCATCTAATCCTTCTCCACCCTTTACGAGCGCGGAAAGATCGTCCGCATCATCCTCGTTTACGAATCCAAAGTCTCCTAAACTTGATGTCAAGTCCTGAACTCCTCCCTCGCTCTCATTCAAAGTCGAAGCGGCATTGAAATGGGAAGAAGTTGCAGTTGGGTTGAACGTAAACGTCTTCGCGTTCGGGTTCAACATTTGTGGTTCTTCTTCTTCGTCTTCCTCTTCTTTCTCTCTCGAGTATTAATTATTATTATTATTCAACCTCTCTTCCCGGCCACGGTGTGCGTTCAAATGAGATTCTTTCTTTTTTCTTCTTCACTTTTCGACGTTTTTAACCGTCGTCCACAGGCAGGGGCCGTTGGTCTTCTGTGTGACGACGAATCGTCGTCTCGTTTCAAAAAAGGAATAAAAAGCTCCGCCAAAAGTGAGTTTTTTCGCGTCCTTTGGCAAAAAAAGTGGCGCGAGTCAGCAAAAATTGGAAGACTTTAGAAGAAGTTTTGTGCGCGTGAGAGAAAGAGAGAGACCGCACGCATAAACATAAACACGCGCGCGTAATCATGAATGCGGCGGCGTGGATAAAACCACCGGAGAGCACTGCTTCGTCGTATACCGTTAAAAACGCGAGAGTGCCTGTGGTTTTATTATCTTTCGCCGAGGATAATGGGACAAAAACCGATGATGTTCTGAATTCAGTTTCGTCCTCGAAAGGCACTCCAGAAGTCGCTTTCCGAACAACGAACCCATCTGGAGATAGAGATGGATTGGTTTTGGTAGACATAACTGTCAAAGACGGGATAATCGCACGAATTAAGCCTTCTTCAGAAGGAGAAGAAGAAGAAGAAGAAGGAACCGTCCTCGACGCGAAGAAAGGGGTGTGCATGCCCACCTTTTGCGATATCCACACTCACGTGGATAAATCGCACACGTGCGAACGAAGTCGAAACGAATCGGGATCTTTAGCCGGTGCGGACAAGTCCTGTCAAATCGATGAAATACACTGGACGGAAGAAGAACTCATGGCGAGAATGGAATTTTCTCTAAAGACAGCGTACGCGCACGGCACGTCCGCTATTCGAACTCATTTGATGTCTGGTCCGACTCAAGGCGCGCTGACTTGGCCGGCGTTTATGAAACTTCGAGAAAAATGGAAAGGACGAATAGAACTACAAGGGGTCTCGTTATCAATTTTGAGCTTTTTCAAAGACGAACACTCTAGTAGAAATCTAGCTCGGACGGTTAAAGCGCACAAAGGGATTTTAGGTGCCGCTGTGTCGTGTTCTGACTACGGAGGGACAGATTTGGATCCCCACACGACCTGCGGGGACGAGATACACGCTTTGCTCGATAAAGTGTTCCAACTCGCCATAGAATTTGAACTTGACTTAGATTTTCACGTCGATGAAAACGGTAACGAAGAGTCGAAAGGTTTGTTGCACATATCTGACGCAGCGATTAGAAACAATTACAAAGGACAGATCGTTTGCGGGCATTGTTGTTCTTTAGCGGCGCAAACCGCCGAGAATTTGGAAATCATGTTACAAGCCGCAAAGAGAGCCAATATTACCATCGTTAGTCTACCTATGGTAAATCAATGGCTTCAAAATAGGTGTGAACTAGGAGAAAAAACGCCGAGACGTCGTGGAATTCCTCTTTTGAAGGAGATTACCACAAGAAATATTCCAGTATGTTTAGCGAGCGATAACATCAGAGATCAGTTTTACGGATACGGGGACTTGGATATGCTCGAAGTTTTTCGTCTCAGCGTCTTCATTGCCCATTTAGACCGTCCTTCTCTTGGGGACTGGCCTAAAGCTGTCACGACAACGCCTGCACAGGCGATGGGAATAGGTGAAACTCACGGATTGCTAAAAGAAGGCGGTCCGGCAAACTTTGTGATCTTTCGCGGTCGACAATACTCTGAGTTGTTTTCGAGATCTCAACACGATAGACTCGTCGTGCGAAACGGAAAATGGATTGCAACTACTGTGCCCAATTACGACGAGCTCGATCCAATCTTAGATCACCACGCGTTGAGCAAAACTCAACCATTAATAGGAAGCAACGATAGTAAAGAAAATAGAAAGACAATAGTTTAGCGAAGAAAAGTGCACGTTTTTATTTATATATATATTACTAGGTCAGCGGCAAAGCTATCATAGCTATCCTTATTATATGCTACAACTTACTAATTTCTAATTTGATCTGTTTTACTATGTCTGGAAGAGCAGGTTTCGGAAGAACCTCGAGCATTTCTTCCAACTTTTTCCTTTTATTTTCCTCGGACTCGCTCGATGTTACTACTTTAGCTAAAATATCAAAAGCAGCAGCAGAAAGTGCGCCTTCTGCCCGACTCTTAGATCCACCTCTGGATGACATAGAAACAATGGATAGTGCCGAGCATAAATTCCTAAAGCCTAGAAGCTGGAACGCGAACGACTCTCGAGGCGATGAGGAAACTATATTGGCGAGTTGCCGAGTCAAGATTTCAAAGTCGATTGTATTTTGCGTCGTCTCGATCACTTTGACAAACAAATCCAGCGCAATACCATCCGTTGCTATCTCATCCTCATACGCTCTTACACTTACGTCAAACGTGTTCAAGAATTGAGGAAGAAGCTTTGGAAACAGACCAAATATTATTCTCCGAATTTCAGAAAACGTACAACGAGGGAAAACCTCCGAGCTTGCCCATAATAGCGCCAGCTTTAAATGGTCTCGATACTTTACACTGACTTCGACGAGTATACTTCTGAACTGAATTAAGCATGCATCGATATTGGAATCGAACTCTTCCCTTTCTTCTAAAACCTCTCGTTCGAATGGAAACAACAAACGTAATACTCGCGATAAAGCTTCATCGCCAGACCGAGAGATGCAGAATATATCTTCGAGAACTTTCTTAATCCAGAGCGTGACAGAATCAAATTTGCAATTCAAACTTGGCGGTGGTTTCTCGCTGACTGAACCGTGTTTACGTCGACCGTACTTCAGCACCGGCTCGATTCTCAGTCGCGTGTCCCAATCCAAATGGGAAACAGCAACAGAACTCAATTTTTCGATCGACCCCAACGCATGCTTTGTGAGATGAATTCTTTTCTCCTTTGCGAGTTGCCCAAATCTATCAACATAGACAGATAAAGTCGAAGATGCCAACTCCCGCACACGTTCTGAACACCCGTCATCGGCATTCCGAGAATTAACCACAGAGGCCAAAGATAACAGAATACTACCTGGATACGTTCGAAATACCAAGGTGTAATCGAACTGAATGTCGTTGATAGTAATGTCTCGCAAAAGATGTATCGCAAATTCTAGGATGCCACTCTCGTTGCTACTGTGAAGTAACGGAAGCACAACGTACAGAATTCCTTCTCTGGGATCGAATAGAGAACTATCATAATTCCCATTATCATCCGTGTGCATTCTAGCCATGTCCTCGTTAAATAATGAAGCTATGAATGTGTTCAGTGTAGTCAGCAAATGCGGTTTTGTCGCCACTAATTCTCTAAAAGCGCGAATAAAAAATTCTAATTCAATGAGTCCAGGAGAATTATACGCCGCACTTAAAATCAAGGGCATATTCGAGCTATTTTCAGCAGCGTAATGAAGCAACAGTTGCGTGAACTTTGCCGGAGATGAAAGTTTCAGAGGGAGTAAACTTCTGGAGAACTGAACTGCTTCTTTCACAGACATTTGCTTCTCGTAATTGATGCGATTCATGACTTTAACCATTTCTTTCTCCACGACTCCCTCAAAATGAGAGCTGTTATTAAAACTATTACCGTCGTCGTTGTTGTTCATCTCTCCCACATATTTATGCATTTCTAGCCTGCGAATCGTATTGTTTTGCAAAAAAGGAGTACGGTACTTTCCGTCACCGCCGTCCGTCTTTTGTTTCTCGATAATGTCAACTATTTGTCCCGAAGCTTCATTCTGAGCGAGCGAGAATACTGCGGAAGCCATTCGCTCATTCAAATAAGTATCATTTGCATCTTCTAACGCCAATTTGAATTCGTGGAGCAAATCACAACTCAAGACCACGTGGACGAACGCTTCCGTGCTGACTCGAAAACGTTTTAACAACGCGTCGACACCGTCATCGTATTCTGATTTAGTAGGAAAGAAGTTTTGTTCGTAACCATCGCAGTTTGCCCATATGAAGAGTAACATTGCCATCGCATCTTTCCGCGATACGAGCTGTGACTTGATTATTCTTTGAAGTTCAGCAACTGCCAGATTCAGATGTTCGTTTGATTTTCTCCTACTTCTCTTCTGCGACTCCTTCTTGTTCTGGCAAAAATCGAGACTCAAAACTTCGAAAACGGGGGAGAGAATGACGTGAGATTCCATCCGGTGCCTCTCGCTTCGTCGTTTCAGAGCGTCGAGGAGGAGTGGAGTGGAAGATTTCATGTTCTCTAATTCTTCTTCTTCTTTTTCGTTTTATCTTTCTTCTTAAACGCGTACCGATACACTTTTCGTAAGACAATCAGAAAGAGAAGAAACAGGAGAAAGACGAGAAGGAAATCGCTGAAAGATATCGCGTACGCGGTGGACAAAAACGACGTCGTGGTCGTGGTAGTGCCGCTTTCCCTTTCACTCATGCGTTCTTTACCAGTGGTTGTAGTAGTCGTTCCAGGATCCGTATTTTCGCTTTCTCCGTGTCCATCTTCCATCCTCCTTTTTATTACAAAACACGAGAGAGCAAATTTGTAACGACCGAGAAAGGAAAAAAACGTCTTTTTGAGCTTTTTGTGTTTCACTTCTACATTTCTACACTTCAAGTATTATTCTTATTATTATTATGCGCTGCTAACACCTCTCTCTAACTATCTGTCTATCTTTTTATCTTTCTTCCTATATTACGTCGCGTTTCCTCGATGAAGCCGCTTTCCGCCTGTTTCGTTCCTGAAAAGACGGGGCGTTGGACCCAGCCCCGCGAGTGCTGACACCAGAAGCTTTTCCCCCTCCTCCCCCTCTTCCTCCTCCTCCTTTTTTCGACTGCTGTCGTCCACCTTGCAGATGGTGTTCTCCCGAAATAGACGCATCGTGTCGAGGAAATACAGCTTTATTCCCACCTTCACCTAAACCAAACGTTTTCTCGGAGTCTATTTGTGCCACTGCTATGCGAGAAGCTTCTTGAGGAGACCGAGCTTTAATAACTATAGCACCTTCTTTAGGTGCGTTGTATACGCGCCCTTTGAAAAACCAAAACTCTTTTTCTTCAGATTCTGGGTCCGCGTCGTCTTCAAGCTTTTCTACCGCGTTTGGAGGTGGCGGAGGTAAATCGTCAAACGAATCGTCGTATTCGTCTTCGTATTCGAGATTTTCGAGGAGTCTCAACACGGCCTCTTTGTTGGAACGAGTTGACTTATCCAGCATATTCTTTGCCTCTGTGGTAAACTTCTTTGGTTGTGGCACGTAAAATCCTTCCGCTTTGGGGTTCAAAAAGCTTTTCGTTTCTCTTTGTTGTTGTTGTTGTTTTGGCACTGGCGGTCGTTGTTGAGCCACTTCCTTCTTTTTCTTCTTCTCTTCGAAAAGCTCCTTTGGCACGTCTCCTTCTAATAAGTGTTGGGTGATTCGTTCTGCGTTGAGTCCGTACACGTCCACGCATTTCAACAAGAATGCTTCACTGTAGTCCGATAATATGGAACGGATTTCGTCAATTACATACTTCGCTTCTTTCGACATAGATGGTGGAGTATTAATAGCACCATCGCCTACAACAAGTCTGCGAAGTTCTTCAAAACTCTTTGACACATCTTTTGCAAGCATTTCGTCATCTCCAGTGTTACTACCATTCAGGTGGTCAATAACTCTACTCACTGAATCGACAAAACTTTTGTCCCACCATCTTCCTTTTCTCTTCTCGTCATCAAAAGGAAGAGCGTGGACGAATGCAACCAAACTTCTCGCCGCATCTCGGAGATAGCGAAGCGCGTCTTCCTTCGAGACTTCGGAAGAGGAAGCGATGTCCCCGCGCACCAACGAGGTAAAGTTATTCGAGATTACTTGGAAACTTTCGTTCAATTCCGTCGTGAAAATCTCAGGAGCTACCCCGTACACGTTTTCGAACAAATTTGCCACCAAGAGTCTGTTCGTAGGAGCGAATAACGTGGCTATGTCGATTATTCTCGGTACCGTAAAGAACCTCTTTGTGACTGCTTTCTCCTTTTCAGAGGAAATTCTCATCAGCAATAAAAATATCCGTTTTGCTAAATCGTCCTCTTCTCGGCTCGGTTGAATGTCGACGGCTTTATCGAACGATCTTTGTCGATACTGAAGGTAGGAATCCAATATTTTTTGTATCGATGAATCCTGGCGAAGAACTATCTTAAATTCATCAGAGGAACAGGCCAGGAGCTTTTCCAAGTGCAAATTCAGAAGTGAAATAACCGCTCCATTCGTCATGCTGTCGTTATCGGGCGGCAAAAACAGCATCAATTCAGACATTGACAGCGTTTTCACAGTTATAAGACGCGAACTGTTGTCTTTCTCGACATCATTTTTGTTTTCTTCTTCTCGTTTGTTGTTCCTGGAGGAGACAACAGAAAATGAAGATTTGTGATGTTGTTGGTTGCTTCTTTGCTTCTGAACTTTTCCTCCCAAGCGATAATCCCAGTGAAAAGGAATTTATCCACCTTTAA
>JGI20158J14315_10000651_pt1 | contig 26076 bp, 16 predicted proteins | sample COG_08_FD_14315 | JGI IMG/M metagenome (IMG submission 14315)
TAACATACTTACTGTACTCAACGTTTATAAGGATATTTTTCACTCGATTCCCTTCTGACTCGAATCCCACACAACAAAAGGGCGATACGATACGAGAATGAAAGAACCTCCTCCTCCTCTTCACCCAGACGAGGACAAAAACGAGAGCGACGAGAGAAAAAACATCGATCATCAAAAGGAAGGGGACGTTGAAATTGCCGCCATTTCTTCCTCCTCTTTTAACGAGAATACCCTCACTCGCAACACCAACAACCACATCGTCGGGGAAAAATCACCATCCTCCTCGGAGGATGAAGCGGACGCGTTCAAGCGTTTCCTCGCCTCCGTGGCAATCTTAGCCGGCACCGCGGTCGGTTCTGGATGCCTCGCCATCCCTCGAGCGACGGCACCGGCTGGAGTGATCCCGTCCTCGGCGGCGATGACGTTAGTGTGGGTGTTTTTATGCTTCTCTGCGTTGTGTATCGTGGAATCCGTGGAGGCAACCAGTCGGAAGATGAAGAGGGAAGACGTGCCTTTACACGTCGTCGCGGAACAGGTGAGATGTTTGTTTTCTGTCTTTAATTCGTAGTAAAAAACTATTCTTTTCTCAGACGCTCGGTAAGAAATGGGCGAAACTGGTTGGGTTTTCGTACGTGCTCGCGGTGAACGCGGCGTTGTGTTCTTCGCTCTCCAAAGGCGGGTACATCTTAGTGGCGTCGACGCTAGGTAAAGAGAACGGCGGCGGTTTGAACATGCTCGCCGGGTGGGCGTATTGCGCCGCGGTGTGGTTCATAGGTGTTTTGTTAGCGATTCCAGCGTTTGTGGACGGAGGTAAAATTGCGGAAAATGTAAACAGTATCGCGACGAGTGTGATGGTTTTAGCGTTTTGCGGGTTGTTGACCATCGCGGAGGAGCGGATATTGCGATCGAGTAAAGGCGTGGTGGCGGAAACGATCGCGAAGAAAGATTGGTCGAAAGTCTTGAAAGCGGTGCCGGCGATTTTCCAAACCTTGAGTTTTCACTTCGTCGTACCCGTGGTGTGCACGAAGTTACACCACGAGAAGAGGAGATGCAAGTTAGCGGTTATTTTAGGGAGCGCGATACCGCTGGTGATGACGTTGTTGTGGAACTTCGCGGCGACATTTTTACGGATCACGCCGTCAACCGCGAACGTCATATCGCCGGTTGTCGACATATCGCCGTCGTCTGGTGTCGCGACGAACAACATCGCACAGGCTATACTCGATAGAAATAGAAACAGAGGAGAAGAAAGTGGAGAGAGAGAAGACATCGGCGAGGGCGAGTTTGATCTCATCAAGTCCACGTCTTTATCGCCGAGTGAAGTTGAAGATGAATTCAACAACAAGGAGAAGAAAAAGACGAAAACGACGACCACGACCACGGTGACGACGACGAAAACGAGCACGTCTGCGTTAACGCCGGAAGAGTATAACAAAATTCGTGAAATGGCCAGAGAAGAAGAGAAAAGAGGTTCGAACGAGAAGGACGAGATTGTGCGAGAAGAAGTGCGAGAGATTATAGACGTAGCAGAAGATATCGCGGCTTCGGCGGAGACGGCTTCGACGAGAACCACGACGACGATAGATGATGAAAGTGATAGCGATAATACGAAGGGCAAAATCGATGGTGGCGGTGGCGGCGGCGGCGAAGAACAGATACCTGTCGCATCATCCTCGGGAGGCGTTTTTGGAGAAGATGCGGAAGAAGAAGAAACGACGTTGGTTTCGCCGAAAGATATCATCGTCGAAAAAGACGAAAACGACGAAACCGTCGTGGTCATCGAAGAAGACGTGGACAAAAGCACTTCGGAAGAAGAACGAGACGGCGAAGTGTTTTCCGCGTCTTCTTCCGCGTCGTCGTCCTCGATGGACGGTGGCGATGTGAGTAACGCCGCGTCAACATCTGAAAGCAGCGAAGCATCGAAGACCGCGCCGTTGGTGACTGAAAAAGAGACGAAGAAAGCGTTGACTGCGTTGGCGGCGGTTTTCGAAGGCGAAACGCCGAAACCGGAATCCGTCGTCAAGGAAGAAACGCCGCAATTAGTTCAACACACGGTGAAAGCTTTAATGAGCGATCCGAAGGAAGCGGCGGCGAAAAGTAAAAATGATGCAAAAGAAATGTTGGCGTTCGAGCGGGCGTTAATCAGCGACAAGAGTAAGCTCGACGAGTTCGTCGAAAGAGGCCCCGGAGAGGAGTGGAACTCGGCGTTGGAGAGCGATATCGACGATGCGCTTGCAAACTTGGGAAGAGAGAGTTCAGATGATGATGGTGGCGGTAACGACGAGGCGGATACGGATACGTCGTCGCCGAATGCGTTGGAGGAGGAAAGTCTTCTCGACGATGGAATTCACCGCCGCTCGAAAAGCCGACGGAGAAATTTACTCTGGAAGATTAAAATTCGGCGCGTATTCCACCACCACCGACACGAAAGCGACGACGCTTCCAAACCGGCGCCAATCGATCCCGTGCAAGCGTTACTGGAGTCGGGAGGCACCATCGTCGAAGTTTTCGTCTGGCTGTTCGCCGGATCGGCGGTGGTGACGACCATCATCGGCTCGTACCTCTCGCTCGCTTCGGCGTTTCAAGCCATCTCGTACGATTTCGGCTACGGCTGCGGCGTGTTTGCGCGACGTTCGCGAAAGGCGTTCAGGAAGAAATCTTTAGCGCTCTTCTCGAATTTAGTCACCAGCAACCCGTTCGCGCCCGCCATCGGCGCCGGTAGCGATCATCACTCCATACCGACGAAGAACGAGTGCGAATACTACGGGCAATTTTTCATCGTCGTCGCTGCGGTCGCCCCGTCCGTTATCGTCGCGTGTCACGGACCGGAATTATTCTACGGCGTCGTCAAATTTAGCGGCGGCTTTATCATTCCTCTGTTATATTTATTAGCGCCGGCGATGATGGTTCGCGCGACGAGAACTGGGCATTGTTTGACTGGATTAGTCGATTTAGATGCCTATAAAAACGTCGTCACGGATGAAGATGAACGAGGAGGAAAATCATCATCGACGCCGTCGTCCTCGATGAAGAGAAACCAACAAAATCCCATCGTCAAAGCCTCGCCTCCGTTTGGGTTAGACGCGCCGATATGGAAAGAACGCGATCGATCGATGCCGATGACTTGGGGTGGAGATTTAAGTCTTCTCGCGTTGGCCGCGGTCAGTTTAGGATTAGTTTTAGCGAATACGTATACGTATTTAGTCGACTATTTGTTGTAAATTTAATTAAGAAGAGAGTAGAGTCAATGATGTGTTGTGAACGTTGTTGTTTCTAAACCCATGTTTTATATATAAATTTACGCCTTCATCTCTACATCGACGGCGGCAGACGACGACGGCATCGCCGACGATGGTCCACCACTCGTAATCTCCCCCGTCGCGGTGACCATGGTCATTTGCTCCACCCCTTTCTCGCTAACAATCTTAATCAAAAACTTCTCCGGCGCGACGACCAATCTCTCCTGAATCTCCGCCACGCACTTCTTCACCAACTCTAAACTTTGCGCTCTGGACATGTTTGGCACCCAGTGCTTATCGAACAAAGACAAGGAAAACATCCCTCCGTACCCGTGTCCGCTCGAATTTACTTTATGCATGGTCGCTAAATAGTCCAAAAAATACAACTCCGGTCCGCTCTGGTCGTCGTACCCGGCGAACAAACCGTTCACTTGATACGGCCCCGATCTCAGCGCTTTCGCGAGCTCGTTCCTCGTCCAATGCGCCGCCGCGGATGTCGACAACGATCGTCCGTTTTTCAATCGGTACAAATTTAAGTTACACTTCACGAATTCTCCGAAATTCGAGACGTCGCCTTTCGGTCCGGAGAGCGCGAAAAGTTTCCTTTTGTCCAGTTGGAGGATTTTGTCCTCGTCTGATTTCTGGACGATGATTTGTTGCACCGAAGTCGTGTCCGCGCACACGACGACGAAGTTCGACCCGACGAATGCAAATTGACTGTCCATTTTTACGAAACGTATTCAGTAGAAACACCTCCTCTTTTGCTTCTTCTTCCTGCTTTTAGTGGTGAGTCTATTTCAATCTCTTCAACGGAGGATTTGAGATGAGATCTCTCGGGTGAAATTTTCTTCCAATTTTATACACGCTTGACGACTTTGTTTCTTCTCACGCCGAAAATACCTTTATTGCAGGTTTTCAAATGCTCTATAACGCGTGCTTCGACACCGCGCGCAGTGCTCTGTCGTTTTGCAAAAATATGTGCCGTTGGTGTTGCTACGCACAAGGAATACTGTGTGGTGTGATTCTCTTCTCCTCCTCTCACGAGTGCTTCAACAAACTCATTGTGAAAACCCTAAACGAACGAAACGAAGCTCCGTCGAAAACACACTCGTTAGTACTCACAACACGGACAAAAGGGGTTTTGTTGTCGTTGCGTTGAACTCTTAAATTCGTTTTTGTTGAAACCGAACAACAGGAAGAAGAGAAGAAGAACGCTTCTTCTTCTTTGAAAGAACGAACTTTGTTCTCGTTTAAGAGAGAGAGAGTTTATTATAATTTAAGACACAACGAACAACGTAAAGAGAGATGGGTGAAAAGGACGCGATTAACGATGATGATGATGAAAAGAAATCGTACGCGATGGTGTGCGCGGCAAACATGAACCGGTCGATGGCGGCACACTGCGCTTTGCTCGAAAAAGGATTATTAAACGTTTCATCGTTCGGCGCGGGGTCGTCGGTGAAAATTCCAGGCTCGACGAAAGACGATCCGAACGTGTACCAATTTGGAAAAGCCACGTATGCAGACATAAGGAAAGATTTGATTCGTTTGGACGAAAACGCGTACAGACAGAAAGGATTGATCGACATGCTCGAACGGAACATGCGCGTGAAAGAAAAACCAGAACGGTGGCAAGATAACAGCGACGAGAAAGAATTCGACGTGGTCGTGTGTTTCGAAGAGAGGGTGTTTGATTTAGTGTTGGCGGATATGCGAGAAAAGAACGCGAAAGGAACGCCGTGTTTGGTGATTAACTTGGACGTGAGAGATAGTCACGAAGACGCGGTGAACGCGGCGCCGATGGCGCTGAAGCTGTGCGAAATGATCGAGAAGTGCGAAGATTGGGAGTGCGAAATCGATGAAATCATAGATCAGTTCGAAGAGGAAGTTGGGATTAAACCTTTATATTCCGTTTGTTACTATTAGCTTTTTATTACGTACCAGTAGCGCCGCCGCCAAAATTATAATGTTATAGAATGTGTTTGTATACTACGAGTAGTAAACGGCGACAGTAGAAATTACTTTTTTTGGAAAAGCAAAAGCCGTTTGGCGAACCCAATCGCCGAGCCGATGTATCCTCCTCCTCCTTCTCCTCCTTTGTTGTTATTATTAACGTTACCGCTATTACTTTTCTTTCTCCGCGACGAAGAAGTATTCGCTCGTCTCGCGCCGCCAATGCGACCGACGCCGTAGTGGCCGACGTCGAAGTTGTCGTCGTCGTCGTCATCGCTATCGCCGTATTCGTCCGACGACGCGTTGTAATAGTCGCTCCCTTCGGAGACTTCGGACATACCCGGGAAATATTCGTTGGCGCCTCTCAATCCGAGCAAGTTTTTCAAAACCGCGTCGCAGACGGTTTTACGATCGCGAACGTTACTGATTGGCATGCCTCGTTCGTCGGTTAATATGAATCGGTGGACTTCTCTCGCTAAAGTTCTGTGTACGCTCTTACTGCTCCCAGATTTACGAAGCGACGATCCTTGCGACGTCGTCGTCGTCTGGTCGTTGAGCATTACCCCTACATTTGCCCCTCCCGGTTGGTTGAGACCATCGCCACCTCCCGCGCCGCCGCCGCCATCGATTCTGTGTATCATAAAATCTTCCTGTTGGTGCTGCCCTTGTTCACCTTCGCTAAATCCTGGATCGATCACAATGTCCGCTTTGAATACCATCACGTTCAATCTTCTCAGCGCTTCCGTGGCGTCCAACAAAACTCTCGGTCTCGTCACGCCGGTAAAATCTAAAGGACAAATCACTCTCATCTCGGTCGCTAAATCGTCGATACCTTTACTCGTAATCTGAACAGCCACCGGCCGTTCGATGTTCTGTTTATACTTTTGACACAAATATCTCGCGTTTTCGTCGTTCGTCATTCGCTCGCAAAACAAGTCAATCTCGCACAAACCTCCAGATTTCATCTCGACTTTCGCGTAGTAGATTTGCACTTTTAACTCCTTCGAAGCTCTCAAGATGTCGTACAACAAACCTTTCCTATCCCTGGAAATCATTTGAAACACCGTGTGCCTTTCGCTCATTAAGTTATCCACCCAAACGTCGCAGGAAGGATATTCTGTCGCGCTCGCCGATTCCACTTGCGAGATGCTAAAATCGTCCAACCATCCGGCCCGGGTGATGTAATCGCCCTGCGCGTAAAAAGGAACTTGGTGTAAGCCTACTTTCACTTCGTTCCCGTGCGCGACGACTGACCGTACCGCCATTTCGATTTCTTGCACTCGATCTTCGTTTGGCAGTTCGTCCTTTGTATCCATGACGTAGAATAAATCAACCGCAGTGTTTGCCGGCGAGGTGGAGATGTGCGCTCGTTGGACGATTAACGCGCACTCCCACAGAGTCAACGTTAAATCTCTCAACAAACCTACTCGGTCGTCTAATTCGACTCTCAAAATGAACGTCGACGGTTTATAATACTCGTCGTCGTCGTCGAAATAATCGTGAAAATCCGAGTAGGATTGTTGCTGCTTCATCAATCGCGATGAATTATTATTATTGTTAGAGGACGAAGAGACTTGCGATCGCCGTCTTCTGTTCGTATCGTCTTCCCCGTGGTTGTGACTCCTATGATCGCCGTTCATATCTTCTAAATGACTCTTGCCTCCGTTTTTGTTGTTCGCGTTGATAATTTCGTCCAGCCTCGAGCTCGATTTTCTCGAATGTCTTCCTCCTCCTTTCTGAAGGTTTGTCGCTCGATCGCTCTCGTTGACGCTGCTGTTTCTTCCTCCGTTGCTCTCTTTACCGCTTTTCGCGATGGATAACTTTTTGGGACACAAATTCTCCAATCGCATTTGTAACAGTTTCCAGTTCACCGCTTTTTCCTCTTCTTCTTCTTCTTCTTCTTCTTCTGTTTCAATCGTCATCACTTTCTTCGTTTTCTTCTTCATTTTCTTCTTCATTTTCTTCTTCGGGGTTCGTGCTTTTTTCGCTCGTGTTCCGGCCCCGGAATCGCTTCGATGACGAGAGGTAGTATCGTCGTTCCTCGTCGCGGTATCGTCATCGCCGTCGCTCTCATCCTCGCTACTCTCATCGCTCTTATTCTTTGTCTTCTTTTTCTTGTTCTTCGAACCTTTTCCTCCCCCTGATGATTTTGACGACCGTTGCAACTCGTGCGTCGACGGCGGCGCGTATATCGTCAACAACACGAACGCCCACTGTCCATCCGTGGCGAAGTCTCCTTTCACGACGACTAAACCGAAATCGAAAATGGTCCTCGCTAAATCCGCGCCTAAACCTGTTTTATCCGGGCAGGTCACTCTGCATATCGCTTCGTTTTGGTATGCGAGGGATGGGCGTATTTGGACGTATTGTTCGATGTCGTCGATTAATTCCTCGTCGTCTTCGTCCATTACGTCGTTGAATTCTTCAACCATCTCTGGAATGCATGTGTTGGTTGGAAAATCATCAATACCGTTCATCATCTTTTCTCTCTCTTTGTTGTTGTCCAAGCACAACGACGATCGATTTCAAACGCNACCCCACNACNACGACGAAGGAAACAAACGACGACTANTTTCGCNNAGATGAGACTTTGGAAAGAAAATCTCTCGATATACTNCTCGCACCACCTTTTCTTCTTAAAGANGCACTNTAAGTCACGAATAANGTGAATAACGAGAAAATGAAGAATTTTTTAATGTGTCTGTTTGTTTTGCAAAAGAAAAAATTTTGGGTGAAGAAAAGAGACGTTTTTTCTTTGATGTCTTTGTCTCGAAAAGAGAAAAAACCACCTCATTATATACTAACGCACGCATATAAACAGAGACACGCGTCATCGTATAAGAGAGAGAGAGAGAGAGAGTTGAGATCTCTCTCTTGGTCTTTTTCGTTTCTGCTGCTATGGCCTCCTCGTTTAAAATGAAAAGGAGCATCAAAAGCATCGCTTTCTTTTGTCCGTTTTTCTCCCTACTCTTGTCGTTGGATCTCATTCCAAGAATCGATGCCGCGATACACGCGTACGAAGATTCGTACTTCTTCTCGGTGAACGACGCGTTCATATACCGAGGCGGGCGAGAAGGCTTGTTCAAATCGTCCGAAGATGATGATGATACGTATGACTTTTCAGATTGGGGCGTGAAACGACCGGCGGGATTAGCCAACGGGAAGAGTTACATTCGGTTCAATAAAGTCGCCTTTCGAAGGAGTTTAGAAGACGTTTCGGAGCAGGAGGAGGAAGATGAGAATACTACGAACAACAACGAGAACAACAACAACTATTCGGGGGTAGTGCAAGCGGTGGTGTTCGAAGTGAACGACCGAGACTTGGTCGGGTACGTCACCGAAGACGGCGGACGGCGGTATTGCTGCGACGAAGCGTTGGCGAAAACGAGCGGGTGTTCGCCGGGGAGAGTCATCGTGCGACCGANAAAGGAGATGCAAGAACAAATCGATGAAGACACGAAGGAGAAGAAACTGGTGGAGGTGGAAAACGTGGATTGGCCGTGGGTGACGGACGCGTATTTTGAAGGCAAAAATGAGTTGGAATCGAGGACGGTGGACGACGCGGTGAGCATCGAAGAGACGGGGATGTATTACTTGTGGTTTGTGATTTGCGACCCGAAGTTGGCCGGGACGACGGTGAACGGACAAACGGCGTGGAAAAATCCGAGCGGGTATTTACCCGGGATGATGGCGGCGAATTTGCCGTTTTATTTGTTCTTATCGTTGGCGTATTTAGCGCTCGGAATTTGTTGGGCGGTGAACTGCGCCGTCAAGTGGAAGTATCTGATGCAAATCCATCACTCGATGACGTTTGTCGTCTCCTTAGGGATGATTGAAACGTGCGTGTGGTATTACGATTACTCGAATTTCAACACGACTGGATTTCGTCCGTATTTCGTGACTATTTTTGCAGTCGTCGTATCGGCCGCCCGGAAAGCCGTTTCCAGAGCGTTGGTCTTAGTCGCCTCCATGGGCTACGGCGTCGTTCGACCGACTTTAGGCGGATTCGCGCCAAAAGTACTCGCATTATCCGGGGCATATTTCATCGCCAGCGCGACTTTAGACGTCGTCGCGAACGTAGGTGCTATCGATGATTTAACGTCTGGCGCGAGAGTGTTTTTGGTTTTACCCGTGGCTGCGTTAGACGGCGCGTTCATCTTGTGGATTTTCACGAGTTTGAGTAAAACGTTGTCGCAGTTGCAACAAAGAAGGCAAATGGCCAAGTTGAGTTTGTACCGATATTTCACCAACGCGTTAGCTTTATCCGTGGTTTTATCGTTCGTGTGGGTGGTGTACGAGATGTGGTTTAAAGTCACCGACGCGTTTAACGAGAAGTGGGAAGCCGATTGGATCACCGCGGCGTTTTGGCACGTCTTGAATTTCGCCTTGACCGCGGTCATTTGCTTTTTATGGCGACCGATGGAACCGGAGAAGTTTGTAGGGAATAAAAGTGGGAGCGTGGATGCGAACGATTCTTTTTGGACGGAAGAGGAGATGAGCGCGGTGGATAACGAATTAGCTGAAGCAGCCGGGCACCACGAGTTAGGCGGAGATTCGGACGACGACGAGGAAGGAGGAGGAGGAGGAGGAGGAGGAGGAGGCAAAATGGAATGAGAAAACGTATTGTTTTTAGCTGTTTTTACTACTAAGTACTACTATTATTATTGTATTTGCTACCTGATACGACTTTGGAAAAGTTCTTCTCGAGCGTTTTCGCGAGGTATTCGTCGCCGTCACCGCCGAGCTTGGCGTCTTCCTTCAGTTTTGCAATTTTCGCTCTCTTCAATTCCGCGCGAAGCTTTGCAATCTCGCGTTCCTTTTCCAGCATGATGCGTCGCTGTTCTTTCTGTCGCGCTTTCGCAACCGCCGCGTCTTCTACCACGACATCTTCTTCTGTTACTTTTTCTTCTTTATCTTTGTCTCCTTCTTTCTCTACCACTTCAACTTCTACTTCTCCTTCCTTGTGCGACGGCCCCTTGTTGTAGGAAAGATGGTGACGCTGAGAACCGCTTTTGTCGCGGCGAACTTGACTCTCGTGGTCCATCCTCAACAAACCACCTTCCATGCAACATAATCTGCACGTCGACGCTTTCACTTTCTTCCCGAATTCCGTTCTTTTCCTCTCCGCGACGATGTACCCGTACGTGCTCGCTTTCCTAATATTCAACGCCACGTGGAAACACGCGAGTTCGGAAACCGCGTAGGCTAAGATCGCGCCGACAATAACGTACGCCAACGTCCAGTTCCGCAAGGTTTCCAGCACAGAAATCACCGTTTGAATACTCACACCCATATTTTCATAATCGTCAGCCGTCGTTGTCGGATAATAGTGATCGTTCGAAAACATCTTCACCGGCGACATGAATCCGTCGTACAACTTCTCCCTCGCATCCAACCATCTCCGTCCTTCTATTTCCCCGCTCCGATCGTACCCATCCTCTCCAATGTCGTTCAAACTTTTCAAACTTCTCTCCACCCTTCTCAACTTCTCCCAAATCACGACTAATAACCAAACGCCCGCCGAAAACTGCCCCCAAATCTGCATCGAGACGCTCGCCAGTAACACCAGAAACGCTCGATAGTTCTTCTCGCCGACGCACGTGTTCAGCCACCCGCAGTGGTGGTCGAATCCATCGATGCATTTGTTGCACGCGCCGCAATGTTTTGTCGTTAAGGGGTTCTTTTGGTACTTGTGGCATATGTGACATTTTGGATGGTTATAGTTATTACCCTCCGTCTCGATATCGTCTTCATCCTCTTTCTCCGTTTCCTTTAACATTTTCTTCGTTTCCGCTATAGGAGGAACAAAATCCGTCTCTGGATCGCACAAAGACGCGTTCATCCCGCTCGCGAAAGATACAAGCACCAAAAACCCGTACAGTGCGCACAAAATCACCCTATTTTTGCTCCCGTTTTCTCTCTTAAACGTCATCGATGGCACTTGCACGGCGTAGAATCCGAAAATCTCAAACAGGTAGAAACTCATCCCGAGGAGTTGAAGGACGTTCCCGCTGAACTTTACGCGCTTCGTCGTTTCCTCTTCATCGCTCTCATTTTCATCGAAATTATTCGAGGACGGCGCGTCGAGGTAGACGAAGAAGCCGTTTTTCCGTTTCGGTCTTTGCGAGAGAACCATGACGTGATGCTGTTTACTCTCTTTTACGCGCGCGCGCACCAAAGAGGAGTAATGAGGCAAACGTCTTCCAANTTTCTCCATTAATTAGACTTGCACGATATCTTACTTTAAAGCGTCGTAAAGAAGCGAAAAGCCTCGATACTTCAGAGACACGACGGGCAAAAACATGTCCGCTGGAGGAGAACTCGTCCGAGTGGATTTTGACGAGGAAACAGCGATGATGAGTAAGCGAAGATTGGAAGCGGAACGATTGGAAGAAAAGTTGAAACACATCAACGACAACGTCACGTACGAATCGAAAAACGTGCAAGGATCGACCGCCGGGGCGGGTTCCGGAGCGTTCCACGAATACAGACACTCGCGGAGACGAGAATACGAACGGCTGGAAAAAATGGACGAGGAAGAGGAAGAGAGAGACGTGAAGGCGAAGTTTGAACGGAGGAAACGAGAGAGAGAAGAGAAGGAGAGGAAAGCGGTCGAGAGGAAAAGAGAGAAACGGAATGCGAAGAAGATGAAGATGAAGATGAAGATGAAGATGAAAAAGGAGGGTGGTGATGGTGGTGGTAATGATGATGACGGTGACGAGGATGAAGGCGACGTGGGAGGAAAAGCAGAAGCAGCCTTGGCGGCGACGGCGGCGGTAAAAGTTGTAGCGACGAAAGCGGAAGGAGGAGGAGGAGGAGAAATAGAGGATGCAGACGCCGCCGATGCGGGATTAGACTAGTTTGTGCAACGCGAAAATACTATGTATGAATAGAGGAGCGAGCGCTCCGCTTCCCCTTGCTTTCGGCGGGTTAGATTTGTTAGTGTTATTATTTAGCGCCGGTTTCGTTTTCGCTTTCGTTTTCGTTTTCGTCTCTTTCCCTTTCACGTTCTTTCTTTGAAAGCACGACTCGGTCGAAGGCGTCCGCTATTTTGGTTTCAAACTCCACCATGCCACCTTTTTCCGCCATCGCGGTGAGCAAAGCGTCCGGATTCGCCTTCAGTAACTGCGCCGCGAAAGCGAGGACGATGGGTAAATCTGAACCCGTGAACGCTGAAATGCCCATGGCAATGAAACCGATGAGTAGCCACCACTTTCGGTTTTTCTTTTCGGTTTCTCGTTTGGTTTCGAGCTCAACGCGTTCTTCTTTGGTGAGCCGCGCTTTCCTCGTCGCTTCTTCCTCGTCGGCGGAGATGACTTTTCTCGAAAAGACGCGCGATATGTACCGAGGCAATAAAGCCGCCGGCGCGAAATAACCGAGAAAAGCGACGCCAATTGCAAACGGACTCAACAAAACGCGCAAAGCCATCCCACCTCCGCTCAACGCGGTTAACGATTGGTGCAACGTCGCGGATCCGGACGCGACCAAGAGCGCTAGCGCCAACGAGGCGAGGACGATTTTCGCGTATTTGTGCGCGCGTCGCAGGATCAACGCCAACGCGCTCCATCCGCGACCAACTGGCGAAAGGAAGGCAAAAAATGGCGACGACGAGGACGACGAGAACAACAACGGTCTCTTTGTCGTCGTCGTCGTCGCGTTAAAATCTTCCCCACTACTTTTTGTCACTCTCTCTTCGCGACACAAAAACCGATACAACATAAACGCCGGCGCTAAAACCAACCAATACGACGAGTGCTCCCCGGCTGAAATCCCAGCCGGCAACAAAAACGCGTAACACACGTGCACGTCCAACCACCTGCCTCGCATGGACCGCGAATACGACATCATCTTCATCGTGGGTGTTGTTCTCGCGTTATTCGCACCACCACCGCTGCTCGTTTTATCATCATTACTACTACCGCTACCGCTGCTACCGCTATTCCTACCGTCGTCGCCGCTCGACGCCGACAACAAAATCCGTCGCTCTACATCACCCTCATATCTCCACTTCCTCACCAAATACATAACAAACAATATCGGTAAAACCACAAACAGTGTCCATTGCGTCGTCGTCTTCACCGTCCCTTGCGTCAACACCGCGCCTGAGAAATAAGACAAGAAACTGTTCACCGGGTTGAGGCCACCTACAAAGGCAGGGACGACATCTAACCGCGCGGGGTAGAATAAAGTCGATTCTTCTTCTTCTTCTTTCTCCTCCTCCAACTCCTCCTCCTGAAAGACGTCATTTTCAGAGCTCGCTCTTCTTCTCGTCGTTCCTTTCCTTTTCGTCTGAATCGTCGTCTTCGATGGTGTTTTTAGTCTTGTTGTTTTTGTTGCATTCGAATTTCCCGAGGACTTTGAAGCGCCGATGGGAAACACTTTTGACGACGATGTTTTTCTTCTCTCACGCGATGAAGACGAAGAAAAGGAGGCGAAAAACGCCTTGTTCTTATTCCTGTTCGCCACCACCAATGCCGAACAAACGATGGGAAAAGAAGAAGTCATTTTCGCGTGCTTTAAAAGTGTGGTGTTTTAGATACGGAAAATATCTCTTTACACAGACGAAGCGTGGTGAAACATGCGACATCAAGAACAACGAACGAACGAACGAACGAACGATTTACGAATAGTAATAACAATAGTATAGCATAAAGAGTTAATAATATTAAAAGTCAAAGTTTGGTTTCTCACTTCCGTCTGGAAAAATCTTGGACAAGGTGACGCCGCTCGCTTTCACCGTGGTCGCGCAAACGAATTTGGCGCCTTCGCCTTTGAAATCCTGCCCGAGAGTGCTCCCGCACGGGGTGATAATGCACGGCATTCCCGCGCCTTCAGCGGCTCGTAAACCAACGATGCTATCTTCAATCACCACGCACATCTCCGCGGGTAAATCTACTTTTTCTCTCGCTAAGTTATAAATCAACGGGTCCGGTTTCTTCTTCGTCACGTCGTCGCCGGCCATGAGGACGTCCAATTTATCCAATCTCTCCTTCCCGACCACGGAGTTGACGACTTTCTCGAACCCGGCTTTCGTAGCCGCGGAGCAAATCCCAACCGCCACGTCCGGTCTCGCGATCGCTTCGTCCATCAGCTCTAAAATTCCATCTCTGGCCTGCGCGACTTCCTCGACGATTTTTTTATAAAACTCCGTCTTCTTATCTTGCAAGTCATCGATCAGTTGGTCTTGGATTGATGTCTCTAAAACCTCTCCTGTGCCGTATTTATCGCTCTTCGTGACCGTGGGCCATTTGTTCTCCTTGAAATGCCATCGCATTTTCGGTTTCCCGCCGCCGACGGTATTCGCCAAGACGTCGTAATACGACGGGACCCATTCCATTTGCGTTCCTGTTTCGATTTGTAATCCAAAATGTTCGAACGATTTGTTGTACGCCAATCGGTGCAACTCTTCGGTTTCCACCAGGACGCCGTCGCAGTCGAACAAGAGGGCAAACTTTTGGTTTTTCGAGTTTCCAGGTCCCGCGCGCGTGGTTAATGCGGTCGCATTCTTATTGGCCGCAAAATTATTCGCGCGTTGTTTTCGGTTGCCACGTAGGTGGTTCGGATGTAATCTCGTTCTCGCGGACAATTTCCCCCGCGAAGACGACGAAGACGAAGAACCCGCGCGATGGTTTTGGTGGAAAGTGGCAGACGTCTTCGCGAAAGAAGAACACGACATGTTTACGATGCTCGTCTTTCTGGTGTGCAATACTATACAAAACGAGGCAGAAAAGTGTGGATATCTACTCTCACACAAAGTTGGTTTTGGATGCTTTTGCTTTGCTTCGAGTGGTGCGGTATCCTCGTTTGGTTTTCCACGCTCCTCGCGTTCTTTAATCGGAGGAGGAAAAGAAGCTGGAAAAGCACCACCCTCTCGAAACAAAGAGAACAGAGGAGCAGAGGCAAAAGAGATATACTTTTTGAGAGATTTTCCCTTAAATTTAAAGGGGAATTTTTCAGCCTCAAACATGTCAAAGAGACAAAAAAGAGGAACAAACACTTCGCCATTATCGCACACAACATCATCACAGAACACATAATATAATATATAAAAATGGTATTCGCGACGAAGTTACAAATCAACGCCGTTTTCAAAAAAGCCGCACCGGCGAAGAAAACGGTCACTCCGGCGAAGAAGGTACGTGTAGTCATTCACATCGTTCGCGAGGCGTCGGTTGAGTTCGAAATCCGAGCGCATCATCATCGTCTCATTTTAGGCGGAAAAAGAGGGAGAAAAAGAGCAAAAAAGAAGGAAAAAACACAACCGACATTTTCTCCTACGCGCGATGAAAGAGAGAGAGAGAAAAAACGCACGCGCAAACGCGCGCTCCCTCTTTTCAAACGCTTTAAAAAAATGAACGCATGAAAGTAGTCTCCGTGTTTGCATCCGTGGAATCAGATCGCGTTCGCAACGTTCGCGTGTAATGGTTTTAAGCGCGTGATGATGATGATTTTGATGAAAGCCATCATCTCATATGTCTTTTTGATATCTTTTCCACTCCGAGATTTTGCTCAAAAACTGACCTTTTCTCCTCGTTTCGCTCTCAATATTTCTAGGCACCAATCAAGAAGTCACCGCCGGCGAAGAAGCCAGCGACGCAGAAGAAATTCACCCCGCCATCGGGCGAACGCGACCTGTGGTACCCGAACGCGGAAGCGCCCGCATGGTTGGACGGCTCCATGCCCGGTGACAGAGGCTTCGATCCGTTTGGATTGTCCAAACCGACGGAATATTTGCAATTCGACTTGGACAGATTGGACGGCTCGGCGGCGAAGAACCCGTCGGGGAACGTCATCGGTAAGTTGAAGAAGACGGACAACAAGCCGACGGAAAGAACGATCGTTCCGTTTAACGAAGCGTTTGACATTAACCGATTCCGCGAGTGCGAGTTGTTGCACTCCAGATGGGCGATGTTGGGCCTCGTCGGCGTGATCTTTGGCGAAGCCGGCACGGGCGTCGCCTGGCAAGACGCCGGTAAGGTTGAGTTGGAGCAAACGCAATACCTCGGCTTTAACTTGTGGGGCGAAGGGTCCAACTTGGCCGCGTTGACTGCCATCGAAGTCCTTTTGGTTGGTACTCTTGAATTTTACAGATCCGCCGAACTCGACCAAGAGAAGAGATGCTACCCGGGCGGCGCGTTTGACCCGTTGGGTTTCGCTTCGAAGAGCCCGGAAGAGACGTTCAGATTGAAAACCGCGGAATTGAAGCACGGAAGATTAGCAATGGTTGCCATGTTTGGTGTCGCGCAGCAAGCGTTGAACAACGGCGAAGGGGCTTTGGAGGCTTTGACCAGCATCGGTAAATAAGTAGATTACTTTGAAGAGTTCGTTTTCATTGGTATCAACTTTATCTCTATTATATTAAACGAAAGACATCCTCGCGAATTTTTTTACTCTTCTTCACTTCTTTTTTAGATACAAAAACAACGCGCATAAACGACGACAAAAAATGTCACCAAAACCACCTGTCGTTCTCGAAATCCTTCGAACTTCTTCTTTGTCTTCTTTGTTGTCTTCTTCTTCATCTCGTAGTAAACGTCGCGAGGGTCTTTTTGCCTCCTCCGAACGACGACGACGTGTACACCAAAGAGAGAAAACGTTCAGAATTGGAAACAACAAGAACAACAACAAACAGTTGGAGATGAGGATGATGATTTCCGGAGGAGAATCAAGCCTAAAACGAAGAAGAAAAACAGACGTGTCGTTGTTCGCGTCGTCGAAATCGTCGTCAGAAAGAAAGAGCGGCGATGATGATGATGATGATGATGATTCGTCGTCGTCGTCTGGAAAAGATGCAACAGATGATGATGTGCCAATGAGCAAAATCTATTCCTTGCTCTCACTCTCGATATTCGCTTTACTCGCCGGAGACGTCGGGATGAATTTTTTGGCGTTTTTGTTCGCGTGGGTGACGAAACAGGGTGACCTCACGTTCTTTACGACGAACGCGAACGGATTCTGGACGGAGAAGTTATGCATTTTAGGCTTTGTGATATTACTGTTGATGGATTTTAAAGCGGTGGCGACGAGGCAAATTAGAAGGGCGAACGCGGTGTTGAAGACTATTAAATACGCGAAAGAAACGACGGTGGAAAGCATAGAGCAGACGAGGAACGTGGAAACGTTTTTGACGAACGTGTACATGAAGTCAACGTTTGAGATTTTGGGCGCTTTGATCGCTTTGGTTGGATGTTTGAGAACCGCGTCGCCTTCGCTCGTACCCGGAAGCGGCGCTTTGTTTTCGTTGCCGGCGTCGATCGGACCCGCGATTGCGCTCTTTTTCGGCCACGCGATGTTCATGCTCATCAACACGAACGTCATTTCACAAAGCGCAAACATGACCACTCCGTTTCCTCTTCAAATAAGAAAAACGATAGCTACGTTTGACGCGATGTTAGCGATGTTAGCGATGAGTTGCGCCGCGTTTCAAAAAGGATGGCCGGGGCTCATCGCGTCCTCGCTCTTCCTCCTCTTTTCCATTTACTTCACCTACGAGAACGAAATCAAGAAGAAAATGAAAGAGCGAAAAAAGAAAGCCGAGAAGAAAGGAAGGCGTGATTTCGGGAGCAGCGGCAGCAGATGATAGATGCGCGCGCGAGCGCTTGGAAAAAATGTTGTCCTAACGAACTTTGAACACAAACTTCTTCACTCTTTTCTCTGCTTTGTACATTTATTTATAAAATAATACATGCGCTCGGCGGCGAGGCGGCTTTTCCGTCGGCAGGCTGTTATTACTACTACTGCTGCTGCTACTATTACTACTACTACGAGTAGTACTCATCGTCAGCGATCGTTACTTTCATCGTTGTTTGTGCGACACTTCATGACGGAAACGACGAAAGAGAATTCGACGTTCGTTTCCCCGTCGAAAATCCTGGTCAGTTACGACCCTTCGACGGCGAACGAACACCTCTCGGAACTTTTGAAAGAGAAAGACATCACGCGAAGCGTGGAGTCGAGACATCGGTACGCCGTGATCGGGTTCGACACGGAAACTCGACCGACGTTTAGTAAAGTGGCGAAAAAGAACAAAGTTGCTTTGGTGCAATTCGCGAGCAAAAATGTGGCGTGTTTAATCCATCTGGCCTCGATGAATGGGAAAGTGCCGGAAATGATGACGAAGATACTCAGAGAGAAAGAGTACGTGTTACTCGGGTTTGGGATTAAAACCGATTTGAAAGAGCTGAAAACGGAACATTACGGGAACGAGGATAAAGAGAGCGTCGACGCGAACGCTTTCATCGACTTGGCGACGATTTCGGAGGTATTTAAACACGAACGACCGGGGATGAAAGGCATGGCCAATCACTTCGGATTGGACGTGGAAAAGCCAAAAGCGGTGCAGATTTCGAATTGGGAGAATTCGCCGTTGAGAGAAGGGCAGGTGAAATATGCCGCGGAAGACGCGAGTTTAGGCGTTTGGTTAGCCGAGCGAATGTATGAAAAGTACGGACGACGCAAAGATACTACTAAGAAGAATAGCAACCATAGCGAGATAAAAGAATACGAACACGAATACGAAGAAAACGAAGAAGATGACCGATACGACGGGTTTCTCCAGTGGATGCATTCGTTTAGAAACGCGGAAAACACGAAGAAATTGAACAAACGACAGTTGCCGAAAGACGCCGCCGCGTTGGTATTAAACGCGGAGTTACAAGCGGTGAACAAATACGCGACGCTTCGATTTCAAGACGCTAAGAAGCTCTTAAAGCAATATCACGACGGGAAGAAACACCCGACGGCAACGCTGTTTGAGTTTTTTAACAGTTTATCGAAAACGTTGCCGAACGAGTACACGAAAGACGGTCGAGGATTTGAATTCGTCCGATTCAACGAGTCCGTCTCGAAAGCGAAGAAAGAGGACGGCCAACCCCAAAACGTGTCCGTGTTCTCGTGCGAGTACGATTGGACCGATCTCGGGGAGACCGTGCGAGGGTGTTCGGGCTCAGGTATAAGCTCGTCCAAGAAAGGTGCGAAAGCGGAAGCGTGTAAAGACGCGCTCGCGAAATGCGAAGAGTGGCTGAAATCGTTCGAAAACCAGTGGTTCTTCGAGCTCGCGTTGGAAGAGAAGCAGTCGCGCGTGTTAGGCGCTCAGTAGTAAAGACACGTGTGATGATGATAGATATAATAGAAGTTTGAAAGCACACAGCGCGTGTAGTTAGTAAAATGGTAATAAAAGTATATATTTATATAAAAGAGAGAACTTTTTGCTTGTTCGTTTGTTTTGTTTTTACACCGCGTCGATATCCTCGTGCGAGGCACCCGTCGGACGCTGATCTTGTCCAGATCTTTGCTGCGGATAGCCGATCACGACTTGTTGTTGTTGTTGTTGTTGTTGTTGCTGTTGTTGTTGTTGTTGTTGTTGAGGCGCTCCAGCCATCGCGCTCATCTCGTTGCTATTCGAGTTGTTGTTGTTACTATTTCTATTATTGGCAGCGAACGGATTCGCGATGTTGAACGCGTTATTGTTCGTATTGAATCCCCCCGCGTTCTTCGTTTGCTTCTTGACGACTTCGTCCATGACGTCGTGAATCTCTGGTTTCGTCAACATTTGTAAATCTTTGTCGACGGCGTAACACAAGTACACCGCGTCGACGACATCCAATAAAACGGTCAGGCAAAAGTTCAGAATAGTCAGAGAAATCAAGAAGCAGAACACACCGAGGAAGACTACCTCGACGCTTCGCGATTCGTCGTCGAAGTAATTCGAGGACGAGAGGCCAAAGACGACGCCAAAGACGACCGAGACGATAAACGCAGTCGTCCTGAGAATCATCGGAGGCAACCACCACACCGCAAAGGTTGATAACATGTTGTTTTGTAAAATCGTGGTGACTTTTCTCGCAGAGTCGCAAAAGGCGTCGCCGGAGATGGCGGCGTACACGATGGCAAACTTGGAAATAAATCCAATAATCTCGGCGAAACATTGCCACAACAAGTTCACGCAACACATCAACGCGGCCATCGCCGCGTTGTTTCTGTGTTCTCTTTGCGCTTTTTCAAACATGTTTCGAACCATATCGACGATTGACATGATCAAACCTCCAAAACAGATGGTGCCGAATTGCGATTTCAAGCCGTGCGATAACGAGCGTTTCACCGTACCTTTGAACGCGGTCGTTCCAGAGGGCGCAAAGTACCACTGCGCGGTTGAACCACCAATGGTGAACAATCGTAAACACACCGCAACCGAGGACGTCCAGAGCAAGGAAAAAAACAGCAACCCGACGAACGGTTTCACCCACGAATCCGTCTGCCATTCGCAACAATTAACCTCATAAACGTACGCACTCATATCGCCCGTCGCGCCTTCATCTCTGGGTGTTATGTAGTCGTCGTACGACCTACGATCGATGCACTTCGATCCGTCGCTCGGGTGCGTCATCGCGAACCGATTCGCGCCAATCTTCCCGTGCATCCACGCGTACGAAATGAAAAAGATAAACGGGATGAACACAAACATAGAAACGAACATGTTAATCCCCATCGTCGCCGTCAGCGTGTGTTTCTGATCGCTCAACGCCGTCGCCGCGGTTTGTAAAAGCCGATTGACGAGCGCGATTTCCTCTCGCCAGAGATAAAAGACGCGCGCTAAAATCAAAGTCACCAGGAGAAACAAACACCCGCCAAAGACGAATCCTTCTGCAAACATGTACAAAGAGAAGGAAAAGCTGGAAAGGAGTTTAAACCCAATAATCCCCCAGGTTGCTTTACTCGCGTGATATTGAAACGCGTACAAAAACGTCACCCCGAGCGCAACCGCCGAGACGATCGCCAACAACAGCCACGCGTGCGACGATTGCCAAAAATCATCACCATCGAACACATCGTCCAAATCGTCGTTGGTATCCTTAAACTCATCTGTGTTCGATAACAACAGCCTCGATGTTGGTGATGACGACGACGCGCGATACGCTTCGCAGTTGGTGCTAAACAGCACATCTTCGCTCGTTCTTTGTGCAAACGCTTTCGCGTTCGTGTTCGAGACCACGACAATGCCGAGAAGGAAACACGCGCTCGTGATGAGTAAGAACACTCTCGCGAATGTGCGGTCTGTTTTTGGTCGAGGGCTGTAGTTGAACACCGCCGAGGCGGCTTCGTCGTTTTCGAGATCGTGAAGATCTTCTTCCTCGCCTCGGGAAAAAGGTGCCGTCGGCGTGGAATCCTCGTCGTCTCGCAAACGCGCGAATGGAGGAGAGGAGGCAGATTTAAACATACTGGTGGTGGTGTTAAAAAACAGATGCGCGATGCTTTCTCTCGCGGGTCTTTCGTTGTTTAATAATCGGTGTTGTGTACTTCTTCTTTTGTGTGTGATAAAGTGCGTTGAGTGTGTGAGGATTTTGGCGGACAATTCAAGACTTCTTTCTTCTTCTCTTAAAGCGCACGACGCGTAAGAGTTTCAACGACGACGATGTGATGATGATTACAATGATATCATTACAAAGAGTGTGTTATTATTATTTTTGAAGCAACGGTTCTCTCTCGTCCGGAAACGCTGTTTTTGTCTTTGTCGTTTCTGTTCGCGATGATGATGCTAAAGGCGGATTCTCCTCGTCGGTGCGTTCGCCGCTTTTACTATGACTACTCTCGCTACTACTACTCTCGCTAAGCATTTGCGTATTCTTGACGTACGTGTACCTCCCAAACCCGGCTAAGGAGAGCGCGTATCCGAACGCTTGCAAGACGGTGACCACGTCGCCGTAGACTAAAATCCCGAAGAACAGTAACAAGATGTTCTTGATATTGTTGATGCCTTTGAACCAGACGGCGCCGATGTTCTTCACCACGCCGAGGCCGCACGCGTTGACTAAACACCCCCAGGAGGAAGACACGACGAATAAATACCAGTACTTATTCGCAATGGAGGAAATTCCCGGCGCTTGTAACGAACTGCCTTCAAAATACACCACTAAAGGTATAAAAAACACCACCGTCGCCGGCGCGAAGTAATACATGCTCTCGATCACGCCAAACTTTCTATTCACTAACAGCCACTGCGCGCCGACGGTTCTAATGGCTTCCGCGAAGTGCGACCCAAACATCACGCACACTCCAATCACGGTCGCTTTCCCGCTCACGTTCATGCACATCATCCCACCGAGAACCATGGCGAGTAAACTCACCGTAAAATCCGAGTTGTACTTATCCGTCCCGACGAACACGTGCGTTATATACGTGACGACGGGAACGAACGCTTTCAACATTTGTACGAACGATAACGATAAGTACACGTACACAATGTTCGCACACGCTAAGGTTATCGATGAAAAGAAACCCACCGGGACGCACACTTTGAACCACTCTTTAAACGTCATCTTTGGTTCTGAAACAGACACGAATTTTCCGTGGACGAGTATCGTCGAGAGCGCGAACGCGAACATCGTTCCGCACGAGGAGACGAATATCGGGTTCCCAAATCCAGCGTCTTTGATTAAATGTTTGTTCGAAACCACGGTGATTGTGGAGAACGTCAGGTATCCGATGGTGTAGAGTAAAGCAGGGAGTCTGTTTTGCGCGGAGTATTTTGATTCTAACGAGGAATCGTTGTTCTTTTCAGGAGGAGTCGTGGGCGTCGTCGAGTTCTTCATCGAATCATCATCTTCATCATCATCCCGCGGCTGCTGAGACATCTTTCCCCGAGAACGAACGAATGAAAATCTCTCTCAATCTCTTCCCTTTAGTTATTATATATACTGATGAGGTGATGTATAAAACAACAACAACAATAAATACACGAAACCACAAACTTTCTTTCTCTGATAAATAACGAAAGCTTTTCTTCTTCTTCTTCTTCTTCTGCGACAGAAAGAAAGCGTAAATTCGCGCACTAAATGTGTAAGGAGAGTTCTCCTCTCAGAGGAAAAACTCTGCCAGTTTTGTATTTAGGGTCTCCAACCCTAATTCCACGCAGAAGTCCTGTCTCTCTTTTTTACGCTTCCGCATTGCTTCACAGAGAAAGCGTGCGTATTTAGAGCAGAAGAGTATTAATGAGAAGAACGATGAGCGCTGGTACTTTTTGTTCGTCTCTTTTGTGCAGCACAAGTGATAGTTTGAGTGCCTTTTTTTCTTCCGGTGGTCGCGCCGCTGCTTTGAGGCGCAGGAGGCGCGGTGCGCGCGGCGCGATGGTGTTTCCAATTGCATCAAAATCATCATCAACCGGCGGCGAATGTTCTTCATTCTTAAACTTCGGAAGAAGACGATTCAGAGGACGAGAAGAGAGACGATTTGGAGGAGGATTACGCGAAGAGAATACTACTACACATAATAACACTACCACCACTCATCTGCAAAAGCGCGGGTTTGTTCTTGCGAGTACGAATGGTATAAACAACAACAACGAGCAGTTAAAGTTGTTCTCGGTGAGCAGAGTTCTCTCGTATAACGAAACATTTTAATCGAAGAAGAACACCAATGATGGCATTAAACTGCGTTATCTTCTCGACGAGAGAGCAGTACACAGAAACGAAATTTAAAGGCGGAGGTAACAGACCGCTGCGTTTCGCTCTCGATATGAAGCAACAAAAATACGTGAGGTGTTCTTCTTTCTTCTCGCGCCGCGCTCGTACTCTTCTCAACATTTTACGCTTTGATGACGAAGTCTTCTCGTTCTTACTTCTTATTGTTGACTGACCTGAAACGAACGATAACACGAACAGGAGGAAGGAGAAGGAGTTGATAATACTAATAATAGCAATATAAGAATACATCCTCTGATTTTGAAAAACTTACGGACGCGGTTATCCATCGCAGAGCCGACGGAGTGTCAATCCGCCGCGATCCCTTTGCTTGCGGAAAACTTGGACGTCGTCATCGCCGCCGAAACCGGGAGCGGGAAGACGTATTCCTACGCCATTCCAATCGTCTCAAATATCTTGAAAAGGAAAGAAATCGAACGGAGAGAGGAAGTCTCGGCGCTGATTTTGTGCCCGAACGCGCACTTGTGCGACCAGGTGAAAAAAGCCATCGATATTTTAACGCTTCCGGACGATTTAGAAGACGATTCAGAGAAAAAGTCGATAGTGAGAACAGTTGCTTTAACTCCCGATCGAGGACTGCCTTCTTCGTTCCCGGACATCATCGTCTGCACGCCCGCGCGAGCCGAACAGGACGTCTTTGACTGGCGAGAAGGGAGCTGGAGGAAAGGCGCGTTTACGCCGTACGTGAAATTTATACGGACGGTTGTTTTAGACGAAGCAGATATGCTGTTGGGTGGAGGATACGCGAGGAAAGTGCGGAACTGCTTCGACGTTTTGTTTCGAGAGGAAAAGCTCGCCGCCACGCGAGGATTTTATAAAACGTTCGAGGACGAAAGCGAAATAAATGTCAAGACGACGACGGGAGAATGGAACAACGATTTAGAGAGAGATACGGAAGCGTCCATGGAGCAAAATTGGAGGAAAGATCACGATTTTGAGGAAGAAGAAGAAGAAGAAGACAAAGAAGAGGACGAAGATTCAGACGACGACGATGAAAACGCACAACAACACGAATACGAGTACGAACGAAAAGAACAACAGAAAAAAAAGAAGAAGAAACCGAAAGCGCGTCTCGGCGGCAAAGGCAAAATGGGCAAAGGCACCAATCGCGAGTTTCGCAGACAATACGTCTTCGCCGCGGCGACGGTCATGTCCACGGGCAAACGAACACCCGGAGCGGTTCTAAAATTCGGTTTCCCAGACGCCGTGTGGACGAAAAGCTCGAGTTTACACAAACCGAGAGCGGAGTTGACGCAAACGTGGAGAGAGGTTTCGTTGGAGACTCGAGCGAAGGCTTTATTTGACGCGTTAGACATGGATCCGAAAACCGCGCAGGTGGAAAAGACGTTGGTATTTGTCAACAGCGGTAGCGTCTGCGAAGCAATATCCAACGAACTCGCAAACTTTGGCGCTAAAGCCGCATCATTTCACAGCGATATCGACCCGCTCGAACGCGAGTCCCGTTTACGACGCTTCGCGTCGCAAGACATCGACGTTCTCGTCGCCACGGACTCCGTCGCTCGAGGCGTCGACATACCAAACGTCAAACACGTCGTCCAAGCTGAATTCGCCCAAAACGCCACGGAATACCTCCACCGAGTCGGCCGTACCGCTCGCGCCGGTAAACTCGGGCGAGCGACGAACATTTTACTCCCGGGAGACTTCGATTTAGCCAACGCCATACGCAAAGCCGAACTGGAAAATCGATCGGTCGAGGATACGTTCTCCAGGAAAAGAAGTTTTAGAAACAAGTTTAAAAAATACGGCGAAAGTAGGAAAAGAGCTGCTTAATGAATCTTTATATTCTTCTTAACTTCTTCTAGAAGAGCAGAGGCAAAAGGCGAAAGCAAAGCGCAAGCGAGAGTAAGTTTTAGAACATTTCTTATTTAGGGTTTCAACAAGACCGACCCCGGAGGACCGCGGGAAGAAAAAAACAGACGAATTCCACAGAACACTTACGCGCATAAAACACCTCCATTCATTCCCTTTTTCCACACGAAGGAGAACATGAGAGAGACTTTGACGATCAACACGTCATCTTCATCTTCGTCTCAAAGGCTGCTCCGATCAAATCCATCATCGAGCAAGAACACCATTGAAAGAGGAGGATTTGGCGCGTTGATGATGGACGTTGGAGACGACGCGGGAGAACGCCTTTTAGAGACTCCCGACGATGATGAAGATGACGAGAGGAACACGACTCGTAAGAATAAGAAATCGTTCAACAACGCGCACTCAAAAAAGCTGCTCGTTTTATTGTTCCTGTCCGTTTTTGCGCTCGTAGTACTCTCGTTCAAAGCGGGATACGACACGGAAAAGCAAGATGAATTAGCCTTGCCTTTACCGAAATGGGCGGCAGATTTAGTCTCGAGCGCGAAGAAACGCGTCGACGGTAGCGGTAGTTTTAG
>JGI20158J14315_10000654_pt1 | contig 26041 bp, 18 predicted proteins | sample COG_08_FD_14315 | JGI IMG/M metagenome (IMG submission 14315)
GGTGCGACTTATATACCCATCAAGGCAGCTAGACAAAATAAATTAAATTTACATTTTGAACCGAAGAAACCAAAATTTATTGGGCGGCGGATATTTAAAAATATTGACCTACAATTAATCAAAGATTATATCGACTGGTCGCCATTCTTTCAGACATGGGATCTCCATGGAAAGTACCCAGATATTCTAGAAGACAAGGTGGTGGGTGAAAGTGCGTCGCAATTATTTGCTGAGGCGCAAAAAATGCTTGCTAAAGTCATTAACGAAAAAAAGTTGAAGGCCAATGGTGTGATTGGGTTCTACCCAGCAAATACAGTAAATGATGATGATATTGAGATTTATGCCGATGAGAATTCCACAGAACCTGCTTTCACTTATTACGGGCTAAGGCAACAAACACAAAAACCAAACATCAAGGGCAAGCAAAATCCTAACCTTTGTTTAGCTGACTATATTGCTCCAAAGGATAGCGGAATAAAAGATTATATTGGCCTCTTCGCCGTGACTTCAGGAATTAATGTCGAAGTATACGAAAAAATATACAATAAAGCAGAAGACGATTACAGTGGAATAATGATAAAAGCTATCACAGATAGGCTAGCAGAGGCTTTTGCTGAATATATGCATGACAGAGTAAGGCAAGATTTGTGGGGCTATCAACCTGAAAGTCTCTCAACAGAAGATTTGATCCATGAAAAATACCAAGGTATTAGGCCAGCCCCAGGATATCCAGCTTGCCCTGAGCACACGGTAAAAAAAGAATTATTTGCATTGTTAAAAGCGGATGAGATTGGTATGGAGCTAACAGAGGGTATGTCAATGACACCCGCTTCTTCCGTAAGTGGATTTTACTTTGCTCATTCCGCAGCAAAATACTTTAGTGTTGATAAAATTGATAAAGATCAATTAGAAGATATGGCTTCCAGAAGATCTGTTTCTATCGACCAATTAAAAAGATGGCTTGCTTCCAATCTTAGATAAATATGCATATTCATATATTAGGTATATGTGGAACATTTATGGCGGGCTTAGCCTCTCTAGCTAAATCTCAGGGACTTACAGTTACTGGGTGTGACCAAAATGTTTATCCTCCAATGTCTACTCAATTAGAAGCACAAGGCATTAAAATTATCGAAGGATTTGATCCATCACAAACCGCATTAAATCCAGATGTTTTTATCATTGGTAATATCATTACTCGCGGTAACGACCTGATGGAGTCGATTCTAAACAAAAACTTGCCTTATCAATCTGGTCCGCAATGGCTTTACGAAAATCTACTCCATGATAAATGGGTGTTAGCGGTTGCAGGAACCCATGGTAAAACCACAACAACCGCAATGCTTGCTTGGATTCTAGAATCTAACGGTTTAGCTCCGGGCTATCTCATAGGGGGTGTGCCAGGTAATTTTAGCAGCTCAGCAAGAATTCCAGACAATACGTCAAAAAATGCTCCAAGTTTTTTTGTCATAGAAGCCGATGAATATGACACGGCATTCTTTGATAAACGGTCTAAGTTTGTTCATTATCATCCACGAACTTTAATATTAAATAACTTAGAATTTGATCATGCAGATATTTTTGATGATCTTGAACATATAAAAAAACATGTTCATCATCTCGTAAGAACTATTCCCGAACATGGTCGAATAATTTGCAACGCTGAAAGCAGGGCTTTGGAAGAAACTATTAAGATGGGTCTATGGTCAGAAATTGAATATTTTTCTCACGACAAAGAATGGTCCTATCAATGGCAAGAGGATAAACAAACTATAGATATTTTTTACCAAGCAAAAAAACAAGGCAGCCTCACATGGAATCTCATTGGTCACCATAATGCATCTAATGCTCTTGCTGCTATTGCGGCGGCTAGACATGTAGGGGTCTCGCCAGCACAATCTATCCAAGCACTTTCCTCATTTAAGGGCGTAAAAAAGCGTATGGAAAAAATTGCTCAGCTAAAAAATGGGGTTCAAATTTATGATGATTTTGCCCATCATCCATCAGCCATTCAAACTACACTTAAGGGCTTAAATCAAACTAAAAAATCCGGAAGAATTGTGGTTGTCATTGAACCAAGATCAAACACAATGAAGCTTGGATCAATGAAAACAGACCTACTTATGAGCCTGGAAGTTGCCGACCAAGTGTATTGCTATACAAATAATTTAACCTGGGATGCACACAAATTATTTAAGGGTTACCCCAAAGCTATGGTCTCTGATAATATAAATGATATTGCACAAGCGATTGTAGAGAATCACCAAAGCAAGGACCATATCATATTTATGAGCAATGGAAATTTTTCTGGCATACAAAGTAAAGTCATCGCACTATTTCAATGACGCCTAATATGATGAAAGATCCACTCAGCCATATTTATTTCATAGTTGCCCTTCTTACCTCCCTTATCATCCATTTATCTTTAGTAATGTATGGGGGGTTTCAATATACAGATATTGCTAATTTTGAAATTCCTTCCGATATTGAGTTAACTATAATACAGCAGCCAAAAATGAATACTTCCTCTAAGAAGTCTCCTCAGGAGCCCATTCAGGCAACTCCTATTAAAGAGCCAATAAAAATAACAAATAAAATCATAACGCCAAAAGTCGCCATAGAAAAAAAAGCTTTGTCTCCCAAAATTGAACACAATCTTGTTTTAAATGAAGAGCTCAACCCAAAAAATAAAGTTGAATTAATTGATGAAAAAGTACGGCAGAGTAAAGCTATTAATACTGATCAATTAATATCTGATCTCAGCAAACTCGATTTAACTCCAAGGAATAAAAATGGGCCTCGCGTAAAGACAGTTTCTGCACGCACAACTGACTATGAGTACCGGCTTTACTTTGAGGCGTGGAGGCAAAAAGTAGAAAGGCTAGGTTCCTTGAATTATCCAGAGGAGGCTAGAGCAGGTAACTTAGGAACGCTTCGATTGACTGTAAGCCTAGCCTCAGAAGGGCAAATTAAACAAATTATTATTAACAAAAGCTCTGGGTTTGATGCTCTAGATAAGGCGGCCATAAAAATTGTTGAATTAGGCGAACCCTACGCCGCCTTTTCTGACAAAATGCGCAAAGAAGTAGATATCATAAATATCACACGAACATGGAAGTTTACCGAAGAAAATAATTTCTCATCTAATTAGATACCCTTATGTTTTTAATCTTCTCTGACCTTGATGCGACACTCCTGGATCATCACAACTACTCATTTGATGACGCTTTACCTGCGTTACAATTAATTAAAGAAAAAAAAATTCCACTTATTCTTGCTAGCAGCAAAACATATGAAGAGATAATTAATATTCGATCTAAATTAGGAATAACGGACCCTTTTATATATGAAAATGGTTCCGGTATTTTTTTTAAGGGTAAAAAAATAGCTCTAGGTAAAAGCTATTCTCAAATTCTTAATGTTCTTAAAGATTTAAAAAGTGACTTTTCTTTTACATCATTTTCCCAGCTTGGGCCTAAGGGAATTCAGAAAGAAACCGGTCTAAATAAAGAGTTAAGTCAAAGAGCATCGTTAAGGGAGTTTTCAGAGCCACTTATATGGGAAGACTCTGAAAATAAATTAGAGTCTTTTAAGGTCTTACTTAAAAGGCATGGGCTGATAGGTATGCAAGGCGGGCGATTTATTACAGTCTCTTCAGCACAAACGAAAGGAGATGCACTATTATGGGTCAAAAAAAGATATCAAGAGGTCTCAGAAGATAAAATATTTACCATAGGATTGGGAGACAGTGAAAATGATATTAATATGTTAAGTAAGGTAGATAAAGCAATTATTGTTAGGCACCCAAATAAACCACCACCGCAGATCAAAGGTCATTCTGCGGAAATTGTAACGAGGTTGATTGGGCCAAAGGGATGGAATGAAGCAATTATTAATTGTATTGGATAGCATATGAGTGATTTTTATCAGAATGGCATTATTACGAACCTACATAATCTGAGGGTTCAAGATACGGAAAGCCTTGAAAAAGAACTACTCGCTTTTTCAAAAGTACGCCCTATGGGCCTTGTACTACCATCACTTTATTCAGAACTTTTATCTCCGGCACTATCAAAAATTGTAGATGAATTAACTCAAGTTAAATATTTGAGTCAAATCGTTATTGGCCTGGACCGAGCTACTAAATATGAGTACAAAGATGCTATTAATTACTTTGCTAAACTTCCTCAGGATCATGTNATCTTATGGAACGATGGCCCCAGACTAAAGGCGTTAGACAAAAAATTACAAAAAATGAAGATAGCTCCTCAAGAGATGGGTAAAGGAAGAAATGTTTGGTATTGCTTTGGTTATATTCTAGCCTCCTCAAAAGTAGAGTCCGTTGCACTTCACGATTGCGATATTGTGACCTACACACGAGATATGTTAGCACGCCTCATTTATCCTGTTGCCAATCCTGATTTTAACTATCAGTTCTGTAAGGGTTACTACTCACGGGTATCAAAAGACAAAATTAATGGTCGAGTTTGTCGTTTGCTAGTAACGCCGTTAATTCGATCACTAATGAAGATGTTTCCTGCTAATGAATATTTAGAATACTTAAATAGCTACCGATATGCATTGTCGGGTGAATTTTCTCTAAGAACAGATGTATTAAACGATATTAGAATACCTAGTGACTGGGGATTAGAGATTGGTGTGTTATCTGAAATGAATCGTAACTATGCAAATAACCGCATATGCCAGGTCGATATAGCCGATAAATATGATCACAAGCACCAAGATCTTAGTGAGGCGGATGCAAGTAAAGGATTATCTAAAATGTCCATAGATATAAGTAAATCGATCTTCAGAAAATTAGCTACCACAGGCTTAGTTTTTAACAACGAGGCCTTTAGATCAATAAAAGCAACATACTTCCGCACCGCCTTAGACTTTGTAGAAACTTATAATAATGACGCAAAAATGAACGGGCTCAATTTTGATATCCATGCAGAAGAAAAAGCTGTAGAACTATTTGCAGAAAATATCATGAATGCCGGTCTTCATTTCCTAGAACACCCGATGGAAACACCATTTATCCCCAGCTGGACAAGAGTTAATAGCGCCTTACCAGAATTAAGAGAGGAAATATTGGAGGCAGTAAAAAAAGATATGGAAGAGTTCTCCTAGCTGTATGGCAAGTCTGTCCCTTGAGGATGAATTAAGAGAAAAGATTTATCATCACCTCAATCAAATATATGTAAATAACGATAACTACGCGCTCTCAGAAAAAATCATAGCTGTATTTTTCCAAGGCCGGGATCTCATTTCTCCCAATCCTAATCTAAGTAAATGGGACTCATCAGATATAATCCTTATAACTTACGCTCATAGCATTGTTGAAAACGAGAAAGCTCCGCTGCAAACACTGCTAAAATTTCTAGATAAGCATATTCAACCCTACATTAATACTGTGCATATCTTGCCCTACTTCCCCTATAGTTCAGATGATGGCTTTGCTGTTATTGACTTCAAAAAAATTAATGATGCTTTTGGATCTTGGGAAGATATTGAAGCAATTGCTACAACCTATAAACTAATGAGTGACCTGGTAATTAACCATGTCTCATCAAGAAGCCAATGGTTTGATCAATTTAAAAATGGCAAGAATCCCGGGCAGCATTACTTTCTAGCCGTTGACCCTCTAATCGACACCCAAAAAGTGGTAAGGCCAAGAACTAGTAACGTGCTACAAGAGGTAAATACAATTAATGGGAAGAAATACGTATGGTCAACATTTAGTCACGATCAACCAGATCTAAACTTTTCTAACCCTGCGGTGTTANTCGAAATAATTGATATAGTTAGGACCTACCTTGAGCGGGGCACAAAGATATTTAGATTAGATGCAGTAGCTTTTATCTGGAAACAGATTAATACGGAATGTATCAACCTCCCCCAGACACATGAAATTATTAGGCTCATTAGAACGCTGACAGACTTTTATTCTGATGAAGTTTTTCTTGTCACAGAAACGAACATTCCTAACCGAGAAAATCTATCTTATTTTGGTAATCGAAATGAAGCACATCTAGTTTATAACTTCGCCTTGCCACCGTTAATCTTATATACCCTGTTGAATGGTATGTCTGGAAAAATTAAGCAATGGCTAATGGGTATGCCGCCGGCAATATTTGGGACAACATATTTTAACTTTATTGCGAGTCATGACGGAATTGGATTGCGTCCCATAGAAGAGATATTAACAGAAGAAGAAATAGACATGCTTGCAAAAAATATAGAAGGGGCCGGAGGTAAAGTCTCTTACCGAACAAAAGAAAATAGCCAGCGGCCCTATGAGCTCAACATTGCTCTCTTTGATGCCCTAAAGCTTCATGTTAAAGATGGAGACGACGGTTATCAAGAAGCAAGGTTTATATCTGCTCATACTATTATGTTGTCTCTTGAAGGAATCCCTGCTTTTTATATTCACAGCTTTCTTGCCACACAAAATGACTACGAAAAGGTAAAGCATAGTGGGAAAAACCGAGGTATCAATCGACATCAATGGCAAATGCAAGAACTAGAACAAATACTTTTAGGCGAAAATCATCATTCACGAATGTTTTATGAGCTATTAAGGCTTATCGGCATAAGAAAGCGTCAGAGAGCATTTCATCCAAATGCCACTCAATTTACTCTTGATCTCGGGAATAGTGTTTTAGCTTTATGGCGACAAAGTCTTGATCGAACTCAAAGCATATTTTCTATTCATAATATTTCAAACCAGAAGATAGCTATACAATTATCAGATCTTAACTTGATAGAGACAGATAATTGGTTTGATTTAATTTCAGGTACCAAGTTAGAAAGATCACATGGTAAATTGATGTTAACTCCCTATCAGTCGATGTGGATAACGAACAAATCAAGTATCATGTAAGAAAATAACAGCTGAAGAAAATAGATGGCAACCTTGAGTACCATTAATCATGATCGAAAAATTTTCGATAAGAAATACATTTATCCGGTCGTATCAAGACGAGCTGGAGGCTTATCACTTGGCATTAATCTAAACACCAATAATGCATGTAACTGGCAGTGTATTTATTGTGAGATTCCCAACCTTACAAGAGGTAAGCCAGAAGCGATTGATATTCCTCTGCTTAAAAAAGAACTCTATTTTTGGCTAGAAGAAATTACTCAAAATAATTTTTTATCTAAACATACCAATCCTGGAACTGCCTTCAAAGACATCGCCTTTTCTGGAAATGGTGAACCAACAGCAGCCAAAGAATTTTCGGATATTGTAAGTATAGTAGTAGAGGCAGTAAAAGATTATAAGTTAGAAAGCCAGCTAACAATGCGCATTATTACCAATGGTAGCAATATGTGCGATAAATCAGTACAAAGTGGTTGGGATTTCATTCAATCGATGAAAAAAGAAGTATGGTTTAAAATTGATAGCGTAATCCATGATGAGGTTAAATTAATCAATCAAATAAATGGTAGCCTAGGTATGACAGCAAAAAATCTTGAGGCATCTTTATCTGTCTCACCTACCATTATACAAACTTGTCTTATTAAAGTGGGTGGGAAACTACCCTCTAAAAAAAGTATCCATGCCTACATTGATTTTCTGAAAAATTACGAAGATCAATTAAGTGGTATTCATTTATATAGTCTTGCAAGGCCATCGGAGCAAAATATTACCGTAGAAATTGAACGTCTAACTCAAATCGAGCTAAATCAAATTGCTGATAAAATAAGAGTTCTTAACTTGCCAGTGCACGCCTTTATCTAAATGATCACCTTAAATAAAATTGTCCTCTTTTCCCTTATAGTTTGTCTGGTAGGCTGCCAACAACCTAACTCAGGCTGGTCATCTTATGGACAAGACCATACAAATCAACGCTATTCTCGCCTAGATCAAATTAACAATAAAAATGTTCAAGGCCTAAAATTAGCCTGGCAATATCAAACAGGTATTAAAGCAACCTTTCAGGCTACGCCAATCGTTCAAGATGGAATTATGTACATTTCTCTGCCTTACAACCATGTTCTTGCTATGAATGCCAAGACCGGAAAAGTCATTTGGCGCTACGAGCACGATCGTAACCGAGATTGGAAAATGTGTTGTGGCCCAACTAATCGTGGTGTAGCAGTGCATGGTGAACAATTATTTATGGGCACCGTAGATGCAAGGCTTATATCCCTCGATATTAAAACGGGTCATAAATTATGGGATATTAATGTAGTAGAAAATATTGTAGGCACAGAGTCCATCAGTGCATTAAATCCGAGCGATCCAAATCGAGAAAAGAAAATCAGCGGTGGAACAGGCGTAGGCATCTCAATGGCGCCGGTAGTCTATGAAAATAAAGTGATTGTCGGCATTACTGGAGTCGGTTACGGCTTGCATGTTGAGGGTCGTGAAAAAGATGCCCCCCTAGGGGCTGTAGTAGGAGTAGCAGGAAGGTTTGGTCGACCTGGTTTTTTAGCGGCTTATGATATCTATTCTGGGAAACAAGTCTGGCAATTTAATACAATCCCTGCTGAAGGATGGGAGGGAGATCTTAGTAACTATACTAAAGATGGGGAGGTATTAAACAGAGACTTGCTCACCGAAAAAGAATCATTACTTGAATACCCCGATGCTGCAAAATATGGTGGAGGTTCTGCATGGACTACCCCCGCTATTGATAAGGACACACATACATTATTTTTTGGGACAGGAAACCCATCTCCTCAGATGAGCGATCAAAGCAGGCCTGGGGATAATCTATATACCGTCTCACTTGTTGCCTTGGATGCCAATACTGGAAAACTAAAATGGTATTACCAACAAGTCCCTCATGATATTTGGGGTTACGATGTAGCTAGTCCCCCCGTAATCTTTCATACGATTCATAAAGGTAAAATTATTCCCGCTGTGGGGCAGGCCGGAAAAACTGGCTGGTTTTATATTCATAACAGAAATACAGGGGAATTGCTCTTAAAATCAGAAGCCTTTGTCCCGCAAAATAATATGTTCTCTGAAGCTAGTGAAGAAGGTACAACTATTTATCCTGGAATTTTAGGGGGGTCAAACTGGTCTCCAGTGAGTGTCAACATTGATCAGCATCTTGCTTATGTTTCTGGGATTCATGCTCCAATTAAATATACTCGGCACGAAAAAATAGTGAATGGAAAAGCCGTTAGATATACCAGTTCTGAGCCTACTAACGACGATCAATGGGGGCTTTTATCTGCGATTAACTTAACTGACGGAAAGATTCGATGGCAATATAGAACTGACCAACCTTTACTTGGCGGAACACTTGCAACGAAGGGTAACCTAGTTTTCGTTGGCGAAGGCAATGGAAACTTTAGTGCGGTTGATGGAGGCTCAGGTGAGATGCTTTGGTCAACTAAAATAAACGCTGGGGTCAATGCACCTGCTATATCCTATATGATCAATGGAAAGCAATACATTGCTGTAGTGTCTGGCGGAAATAAAATTATGGGGTATAAGCAAGGAGACTTTATCAGTGTCTATAGCCTCAATTAAAAAAATAAAAAAATTATTTTCTGATCTACAAAAAGCTCGGCGAGAAGTCGTTTTACCCTTAATAACTTTAACCGTCGCTCCTTATTTTGGTTTTATTGGAGTAATTGCATTTAACCCTAACCTCTTTTCCAAACTAGTTGGTTCGGGATCGCTCTCTATTGGAATTATTCTTGGGTTTATTTTAATCCTGCATATCTTCTTAGTCACCCTCACATACTCTTATCTTGCCAATAAAAAACTAGAGCCAATTATCAGAAAATTAATTAAAACACAAAGTATGTAATGGGGTTGAATATTACAGCTATTTTAATGTTTGTCTTATTTGTAAGCATAACTATATATATAACCTACTGGGCGGCAAAAAAAACCCAGACAGCAAAAAGTTTTTATACCGCTGGTGGCGATATTACAGGCTTTCAAAATGGGTTAGCTATCTCAGGTGACTTTATGTCTGCCGCTTCTTTTCTTGGGATATCAGGACTGGTTTATCTAACCGGTTTTGATGGGCTGATTTACTCCATTGGGTTTCTGATCGGCTGGCCTATAATTTTATTATTAATTGCTGAGCCTTTAAGAAATTTAGGGAAATATAGTTTTGCTGACGTAGCTTCCTTTCGTTTACAGCAAAAACCGATTAGATTGCTTGCTGCTTGCGGATCCTTGTGCACCGTGATCTTATACTTAATTGCCCAAATGGTTGGAGCAGGGAAGTTGATTGAGCTATTGTTTGGCTTACCTTACTACAGCGCAGTAATGATTGTTGGTGCGCTAATGATAATGTACGTAACTTTTGGAGGAATGCTAGCTACAACCTGGGTTCAGATAATTAAAGCAATATTATTGCTTTCAGGGGCAACTCTCATAGCCGTATTGGTGTTAATTCAGTTTAGCTTCAACGTGAATGATTTCTTTAAAGCTGCTATTAATATTCACCCAAAAGGTGTCAATATTTTAGCTCCAGGGGGTCTAATATCAGATCCAATTTCTGCTATATCGCTTGGGTTAGCATTAATGTTTGGAACGGCAGGCCTCCCTCATATTTTAATGCGCTTCTTCACAGTCAAAGACGCAGTCGAAGCAAGAAAATCGGTAGTTTATGCCACAGGATTTATTGGTTACTTCTATATATTAACTTTTATCATTGGGTTTGGTGCCATTATTCTTGTATCTAAAAATACGCAATATCTCAATGAGTTAGGTCAGCTTATAGGTAATAACAATATGGCTGCTATACATCTAGCCCATGCCGTTGGAGGTGACTTATTGTTAGGTTTTATTTCAGCGGTAGCTTTTGCAACAATATTAGCCGTTGTGTCCGGCCTTACACTTGCTGGTGCATCTGCTATTTCACATGACCTATATGCCAATGTTTTTAGTGGAGCTACTTTTAGTGAAAAAAAGGAGATACAAGTATCTAAAATTGCTACCGTATTTTTAGGTCTCCTAGCCATACTTCTTGGGATAACATTTGAAGGTCAGAATGTTGCATTCATGGTCGGCTTAGCATTCGCTATTGCGGCTAGTACTAACTTTCCCATTCTACTTCTATCTATTTATTGGAAAAAACTTACCACTAGAGGTGCAGTTATTGGTGGAAGTGCCGGGCTTATATCTGCGATCGTCTTGGTTGTTTTAGGACCAGTTGTTTGGGTCGACGTGTTTAATTACGAGGAGGCAATTTTTCCTTATAAATATCCTGCTCTATTTTCAATGACGTTAACCTTCATGGGTATATGGTTTTTTTCTGTGACTGATAAAAGTAAATATGCTCATTTAGAACAAGCAAAATTTGACGCCCAATTCTTTCGATCGCAAACGGGTGTCGGTATCGATAAATCTTTAAATCATTGATTTATTGGCTAACATTTCTTTAAAGTCTAAGTCACACCGAGAAAAGAATGATAAGTCTGTTGGAAGAAGTCCGGCTATTAAGCCTTATGGTATTTTTTACTATAACTTCTTACTTCATCCAACATACATTCTACATTTTCAGGTGGGGTAAATTGGGTAATTCCATGCCCAAGATTAAAAATATGACTTTCCCCATGGCCGTAACTATCTAAAACATTTCGCACAGCTGACCTTATTGCTTTTGGCTCCGACAATAAAATTGCCGGGTCAAGATTGCCTTGTAAGGCTATTTTGTCGTTCACTACTTTACGAGCATTACCTAAGTCTGTTTGCCAATCTATGCCGAGTGCATCAGCACCACTTTGGGATTGAAGATCAAGCCATTGGCCTCCGCCTTTAGTAAAGATTATTTTAGGAGTGTCTTCAAAACCCATTAAATTTAAATTCGAGATAATCACCTTCATATAATTTAACGAATGACTTTCATATTCATGGTGAGATAGGGCTCCGCCCCAGGAATCAAAAATCATTACCGCATCAGCTCCAGCTTCTATTTGCTTTGCTAGATATATTGAAACAGATTCTGTAGTCACCTTAAGAATGTGCTGTATTAGATCTGGGCGAGAATATAACATTTTCTTAATATTTAGAAATCCAGTACCTCCCTGTCCTTCAACCATGTAGGTAGCTAATGTCCATGGGCTTCCTGCAAAACCTATTAATGGTACACGCCCATTAAGTGCAGTTTTTATTGATCTCACTGCATTAAAAACATATCCCAAATCCTCTTCTACATTAGGCACATCTAACTTTTGTATAGCCTGTTCATCGATTAGCGGATAGTGAAACTTTGGCCCTTCACCATCAACAAAATGCAGCCCCAAACCCATCGCATCAGGTACAGTCAGTATGTCTGAAAATAATATAGCGGCGTCTAATAAGGGGTACCTATCCAGTGGCTGAAGAGTTACTTCAGTAGCGAAATCTGCATTTTTACATAAATCTAAAAAACTCCCTGCATGCTTTCGTGTTTTACGATATTCTGGCAGGTATCTTCCAGCCTGACGCATCATCCATACAGGAGTGTAGGGGGTAGATTCTTTTTTTAGGGTCTTTAGAAATACATCATTTGTAATAGGTGTCATTAGATTAGTATGGCTTAGTCATCGCTAAAAATATCTGGAGTTATTAAATCTATAGTATCAACAACTAACTCACCAGTTGACACTGCTGCACCTCCAGCAGTATCTACTACTGCAGCAGTCGTCATACACCCAAACAAGAATAAAAACATAAGAAGAATAAAGTGTTTCACTAATATTTAGATTAGCGGGGAAGGCTGCTTGAACCCATCAAAAATTCATCTACAGAACGGGCACATTGCCGTCCTTCTCTTATAGCCCATACAACTAATGACTGGCCTCTACGCATATCCCCTGCCGCAAAAACCTTACTTCTTGATGTCGTATATGAATTTTCACCCTCGGTTTCCGCCTTGGCATTGCCCCTAGCATCTTTATCAATACCAAACTTATCTAAAATAGTTTGTTGGGGGCTAATAAAGCCCATAGCCAGTAAGACCAGATCTGCTTTCATAGTAAATTCAGAATTAGGGACTTCTTGCATCTTGCCATCTTTCCATTCCACCCTGGCTGCAACCAATTCTTTTACTTTTCCATTTTCACCTATAAATGATTTGGTAGCCACAGACCAATCTCTCTCGCACCCCTCTTCGTGCGAACTAGATGTTCTCATCTTAAGTGGCCAATAAGGCCACACTAATGATTTGATTTCTTTTTCCGGAGGTTGGGGCATAAGTTCAAACTGATAAACCGATGCAGCTCCATGTCGATTAGAAGTGCCTACACAATCAGAGCCAGTGTCTCCGCCTCCAATAACTACAACGTTCTTTCCTGTTGCAGTAATTTGGTCTTTTATCACATCTCCTGCAACAATTTTATTTTGATTGGGGAGAAAATCCATAGCAAAATGTACGCCATCTAGTTCTCTTCCAGGAACAGGAAGGTCTCTTGGCCACTCAGCACCACCCGCTAAAATAACTGAATCATAATCATGAATCAATTGCTCTGGGTCTACGTTTTCACCTACATTTTGATTGGTTTTAAATACAACACCCTCGGCTTCCATTTGGGTAACGCGTCGATCAATATGAGATTTTTCCATTTTGAAGTCAGGAATACCATATCTAAGAAGTCCACCAATACGATCATTTTTTTCTAGCACAACCACGTCGTGACCAACTCTTGCAAGTTGCTGCGCTGCAGCCATCCCTGCTGGGCCTGATCCTACAATAGCTATTTTCTTACCAGTTTTGTTTTTTGGAGGTTGAGGTATGACCCAATTATTTTCCCAGGCTTTATCAATAATGGCATGTTCAATTGATTTAATACCAACTGGGTCATCATTTATGTTCAAAGTGCATGCAGCCTCACAAGGTGCGGGACAAATTCTTCCCGTAAATTCTGGAAAATTGTTTGTAGAGTGAAGCACTTCAATTGCTTGCTTCCAATTTTGTTGAAAAACTAGGTCGTTCCAATCGGGGATAATGTTGTTCACAGGGCATCCGTTGTTACAGAAAGGGATGCCGCAATCCATACATCTTGCCCCTTGAGTTTTTGCTTCCTCGTCAGACAAGTGCAAAACAAACTCTTTATAATTTTTTACTCTCTCTGCAGGAGGAACGTTCTCTGCAGCGACTCTAGGAAAATCCATAAACCCAGTAACCTTACCCATTTATGCTACCTCCTTAATTGTTGCCGCATGAAGCTCATTCAATGCTCGTTTATATTCAATCGGCATAACTTTTACAAAATTCCCAATTGCTGTATCCCAGTTATTCAATATATCAATAGCTATTGAGCTATCCGTATATTTATGATGATTGACTATTAACTGTTTCAAAATCGTTTCATCAGATAAATTGAGATGTTTTGCCCCTTTAGGCTGAACATTTTCTTTTGCGACTTTCTCTAAAGTCACCATTGATGGATTGCAAGATTGTGAAAACGTTCCTTCGGGGTCATATATGTATGCCACACCTCCGGACATTCCAGCAGCAAAATTTTGACCCGTTTCTCCTAGAACTGCTACTGTCCCTCCGGTCATATATTCGCAACCATGATTTCCTACTCCTTCAACGACAGCAGATGCACCAGAGTTTCTTACACAGAAACGTTCACCGGCAATCCCTCTAAAGTAAGATTCTCCTGATGTTGCCCCATACATCACTGTATTTCCTACAATAATGTTTTTTTCTTCTATGCCTTTAAAATGTTGCGGTGGACGAATAATAATATGTCCTCCGCATAAGCCCTTGCCGACATAATCGTTACCCTCACCATGAAGGTTAAACGTAATACCTTTTGCAAGAAAAGCGCCAAAACTTTGTCCAGCCGTACCCTCTAATTTCACACTAATTGTATTATCTGGAAGGCCATCGTTTCCGTAACGCTTTGCTATTTCATGAGACAGCATTGTACCAACCGTGCGATTAGTGTTTGTTATTGGAATGTCAAACGTCGTGGACTCTTTCTTTTCAATTGACGGCATAGCTTTTTTTATAATTTCGTTATCTAGTGCTTTATCTAACCCATGATATTGCTTTTCAACGTTGTATCGTGAAACATCTGGACCCATATCTGGCTGATAAAAGATTCTACTAAAATCTAATCCTTGAATTTTCCAATGATCTATACCTTGTTGCATGTCTAATAAATCACTTCGCCCTATCAGGTCGTTGAATTTTTTCATACCTAGTGATGCCATAATTTCACGAATTTCTTCGGCAATAAAGAAAAAGAAGTTAACGACATGTTCAGGTTGACCATTAAATCTTTTTCGCAGTTCTGGATCCTGAGTTGCAATGCCCACTGGGCAAGTATTAAGATGACATTTGCGCATCATAATACAACCTTCAACTACAAGAGGCGCTGTGGCAAAACCAAATTCATCTGCACCCAATAATGCGCCAACGACTACATCCCGACCCGTTTTCATTTGTCCGTCGACCTGAAGGATGACACGCCCTCTTAATTGGTTAAGCACTAATGTTTGTTGCGTTTCAGCCAGCCCAATCTCCCAAGGGGTGCCGGCATGTTTAATAGAAGAAAGTGGTGATGCTCCTGTTCCACCATCATGCCCAGCAATTACAATATGGTCAGATTTGGCTTTAGCTACACCGGCAGCTACAGTTCCAACCCCCGTTTCAGAAACTAATTTTACTGAGATGCTTGCGCTTGGGTTTGCATTTTTAAGATCATGTATTAATTGGGCCAAATCTTCAATAGAATAAATATCATGATGGGGTGGGGGAGGAAATCAGCCCCACACCTGGTACTGAAAATCTTAATTTAGCTATGTAAGGGCTAACCTTGTGTCCTGGTAACTGCCCCCCTTCACCTGGCTTTGCTCCTTGGGCCATTTTAATTTGAATTTGATCCGCGGCAGATAAATACTCTGCAGTTACTCCAAATCGTCCAGAAGCTACTTGCTTAATTCGTGATCGCATCGAATCACCTGCTAATAAAGCATAATTTGATTCAATAATATCTTCGCCTAGATGCTCTGCTATAGAAGAATCTTTAGTGATAGGTATAAACCGTTTCTTATCTTCACCGCCTTCGCCTGTATTTGACTTTCCACCTATGCGGTTCATAGCCACTGCAAGAGTAGCGTGCGCCTCCGTGGATATTGAACCAAGCGACATAGCGCCTGTAGCAAAGCGCTTTACAATTTCCTTTGCTGACTCAACCTCATCAATAGAAATTGTTTTTGTTTTTTTAAAACCAAAAAGACCGCGTAAGGTTTTGTGTTTTTTTGTTTGGTTATTAATTAGCTCAGCATATTCTTTATAAGTATCGTATTGATTTTTTCTAGTTGCATGCTGTAATTTTGCAATAGATTCAGGATTCCACATATGCTCTTCACCACGGATCCTAAAAGCATATTCACCCCCAGCATCAAGTGCGTTTATTAGAGTAGGGTCAAGACCAAAAGCAGCTTTATGAATTTGATTAACTTCTTCTGCTATTTCCTTAATTCCAATACCTTCAATATTAGTGGATGTGCCTTTAAAATATTTGTCGATAAAAGCTTGGTTCAGGCCTACTGCTTCAAAAACTTGTGCCCCACAATAAGACTGATAAGTAGAAATACCCATCTTAGACATAACTTTATTAAAGCCTTTACCAATAGCTTTAATGTATTTCTCTTGTGCGCCACTAAAGTCATCGCTAAGCGTTCTTATAGTTTCATAAGTTAACCAGGGGCAAACGGCTTCGGCTCCATATCCTGCCAATAAAGCAAAATGGTGGACTTCACGCGCAGATCCAGTATCAATTACTAAGCCAGTGTTTGTCCTGATTCCGGCCTTTACCAATAAATGGTGTGTAGCAGAACATGCCAGTAACGCAGGTACTGCCTGCCTATTATTATCAGTTAGTCGGTCAGATAAAATAATGATATTGAGTCCATCGATAACAGATTGTTTGGCCTCGTTACAAATATTAGCCAATGCTCTCTCCATAGCTTGGCTGTATGACTCATCGCGTCCAACCTCAAAAGTTATATCAATAACATTTGACTTAAAGAGTCCTTTTGTTGTTTGTTCAATGTTTTTTAATGCCTCTAAATCTTCAAGACTTAGGATGGGCTGACTTGCCTCTAAGCGTGGTGGTGGGCTAGTCTCTTCAATACCTAACAAGTTAGGTCGGGGTCCAATAAATGTCACTAACGACATAACCAACTCCTCTCTTATTGGATCAATAGGAGGGTTTGTTACTTGGGCAAACAGCTGTTTAAAATAATTATAGAGAACCTTAGGGCGGTTAGATAATACCGGGAGTGCTGCGTCATTTCCCATAGACCCTGATGGCTCCTGGCCATCACTAACCATAGGCTTAAGAATAAAACTAATATCTTCTTGAGTAAAACCAAATGCCTGTTGAATATCTAATAAGGCGCTTTGTAATTTGATCTTGACTGTTGGTTTTCTTAAGTCACTTAAAAGAAATCGGGATTGATTAATCCAGGATTCATATGGCTTTGCACTAGCTAATAATTTCTTTACCTCAGCATCATCAATAATTCTTCCTGCTTGAAGGTCAATAAGTAACATTTTTCCTGGTTCTAGACGCCATTTTTTAACTATTTTTTCTTCAGGAAACTTAAGGACACCCATCTCAGAAGCCATCATCACAACGCCGTCATCCGTCATCAAATAGCGAGCAGGTCTTAATCCGTTTCGATCTAGGGTTGCACCTATCATTTGTCCGTCTGTAAAAGCTACGGCGGCTGGGCCATCCCATGGCTCCATCATAGCGGCGTGATACTCATAAAAAGATTTTCTTTCTTGGCTCATTAGTCCGTTACCAGACCAAGCTTCTGGTATCAACATCATCATAGCGTGAGGCAAGCTATAACCTCCTGCTACCAACAATTCTAAACAATTATCAAAGCTTGCTGAATCGGATTGTCCTTCTGTAATAAGTGGCCATAATTTTTCCAGATCTTCACCCAGCAACATGGACTTCATTTTCTCTTGTCTTGCATTAATCCAATTCTCATTGCCGCGCACGGTATTAATCTCACCATTATGAGCAATCATTCTATACGGGTGCGCAAGGTCCCAAGACGGAAAGGTATTCGTTGAAAACCTTTGATGCACTAAAGCTAAAGCTGACTGGGATGATTCGTCCAAGAGATCTGGAAAAAATACGCCCACTTCGTTTGCCAAAAGCATCCCTTTGTATACGACGGTTCTTGAGGACATAGAAGAAACATAAAAACTAGCAGGGTCATCTATATCTAAAGCCTGCACAAGGTTTTCAATTCTTTTTCTAATAACGAACAATTTTCTTTCAAAAGCCACTTGTCCTCAGTGTTATCGCCGCGACCAATAATGACTTGCTTAATGACCGGCTCAACGTTTCTTGCTGCGCCAGCTATATCTTGATTGTTAACTGGAACGTTTCTCCAGCCTAGCTCTATTTGTTCCTCTTCCGCAATAACTTTACTAATTATGCTTTCACACAGTGCTCTCGTTTTTTCTGCTTGAGGTAAAAAGAGCATTCCAATTCCATACTCACCCTCTCCCGGTAATGCAATAGATAATACTTTTGCTTCTTTTTGAAATAGTGCGTCAGGTATTTGAATAAGAATCCCAGCACCATCACCTAATTTAGGGTCATAGCCCGTTGCGCCTCGGTGGGTTAGGTTGGTGAGAATCTCCAGTCCTTGTGAAATAATTTTATGACTTTTAATTCCCCGGCTATTTGCAACAAAACCAACACCGCATGAGTCATGCTCGTTTGACGGATTGTATAACCCTTGTTTTTTTGGTGTGATTGGTCGCATCATTATTTTACTTAAGTGTGTTAAACGGAACGGTAAATTTTAAAGCTTTTTGCCAGCTTATTCAATGATCTTATGGTAAAAAGGTTAATAGTTATTAAAGTTGATCAAAGGCATTATTTGCAGCATTGATGGTTTGTTTTATATCAACAGAAGTGTGTGCTGCCGAAACAAAACCTGCCTCAAAGGCGGAAGGGCCAAAATACACGCCTTGGCTTAGCATTAAATGAAAGAATTTTTTAAACAAATCTCTATTCGACGCCATAATTTCTTCAAAACTATTAGGGGGTGTTTTACTAAAATACAGTCCAAACATACCTCCAACATTGCGAGCACAAAAATCAATATTTCTCTCTTTAGCAGATAACGTTAAGCCATCTGTCAATTGTTTTGTGGTGATACTAAGTTTCTTAAAAAAATCTGGCTCCTGGATTAGTTCTAGAGTTTTAAGACCTGCTGCCACTGCTACCGGATTGCCTGACAATGTTCCTGCTTGATATACCGGGCCTAACGGCGCAAGTTGTTGCATGATTTCTTTTTTTCCTCCAAATGCCCCTACTGGAAGACCTCCTCCAATTACTTTACCTAATGTTGTCATATCTGGAATCACATTAAATAATGCTTGCGCTCCTCCCAACGCAACCCGAAAACCAGTCATCACTTCATCGAAGATTAATACCGTGCCATATTTAGTACAAAGGGACCTAAGGCTTTCAAGAAACTCTTGATGAGGAACTATTAAATTCATATTGCCTACGATCGGCTCAATAATCACGCAGGCAATCTCTCCATCAAGCTTAGAAAAGAGATCCTGTAGGGCCTGTGAGTCATTATAGGGAAGAGTTAAAGTATGTTTAGCAACATCTGTAGGAACGCCAGCTGAGCTTGGTTGGCCAAATGTTAGGGCTCCTGAGCCAGCTTTAACTAATAGCGCATCTGCATGACCGTGATAACATCCTTCGAATTTTACAATTTTATCTCTGCCCGTAAAACCTCTTGCAACCCTAATAGCACTCATGGTAGCTTCTGTACCGCTACTAACTAAGCGGACCTGCTCAATACTAGGGACTAACTTTACAATCTCTTCTGCCATATCTAATTCACGAGAAGTAGGTGCACCAAAAGATAAACTATTTTTTGATGCATCATGAACAGCCGTTAAAACTTCATGGTTGGCATGTCCTAATATCATTGGTCCCCATGAATTAATATAATCTATATATTCCTTATCGTCCTCATCCCACAGCCGGCTTCCCAGACCCCTTTTAAAAAAGATAGGGGTACCGCCCACCGAACTAAATGCTCTTACTGGGGAGTTAACGCCTCCAGGAATATATAATTTTGATTGCTCGTATAAACTTTGGTTTTTACTCATAGGTTCCAGCTTTTAAGGATTGTACAAAATTGTTTTGCGGTTGATTCAATATTATCAGAGTTAAAAAGAGATGAGACTAGAGCAATACAATTTATTTGCTCATTTTTTAATGTCTCTATATTTTCTAAGGTTATTCCTCCGATAGCTACCATAGGGATATTACCCATACTTCTCGCCTGCCTGAGTATATCAAGAGTCGCTCTTGGCGCGTTAGGTTTAGTCTTTGTAGGGAAAAAGGCTCCTAGAGCTATGTAATCCACCTGCTTTTCATATGCCTCTTTAACTCTACTGAGGGAATTATAACAAGAAACTCCTATGCATTTATTTGGCCCTAACAATTTTCTAGCTTTATCAACATTGTCGTCATATTTACCTAAATGTACTCCAAATGCATCTAAATGTTTTGATAATTCAATATCATCGTTAATAATAAGCTGCACATTCGTTCTATCACAAAGTTCTTTTAGGGCGGTGGCTTGAATTTTTTTTTGCTTGGGCTTTAATGTTTTTGATCGATACTGCACAAGTCTCACCCCACCTTGAATTGCTTGTCGAGTGTGGTTTAATAAAAGATCATTGTCTATTTGGTCGGGGGTGATAGCATATATCCCGCTAATTATGGTTGAAACGTCCATCTCCATCCTCTTGGTCCATCCAAAAAAGTCGGTCTGGAATAGACTGGCCCATTCCTGGTTTAAATGCATTTTTTAAGGCTTGCCATGTGTAGTGTTGTGCGTGCTCAACTGCTAATTCTAAACTAAGTCCTTGCGCAAGATAGCCCGCAATGGCTGATGTTAAAGTACATCCAGACCCATGATAATTGCCGGGGAGTCTATCCCAGTAATAAGGGATGGCTTCCTTAGCCTCTAAATATAGGGTGTTTATAACAGACTTTGTGTTTTCATGAGTGCCAGTTATAAGGACATTCTGACATCCAAGTAACTGAAGCCTCTCTGCACACTGATCTATACTTATATCTTCAAAATTCTCATCACTGTCAATAACGAGCCTTCTAGCCTCGTGACTGTTTGGGGTAATCAGATGGGACTGAGGAAATAACAATTCGAGCATTGCACTCATCATTTCTATGTTCACCAGTTCATCACCTCGGCCCGAAGCTAGAACAGGGTCTATAATCAAGGGTATATCAGGGTAGTCTGCAGCTATTTCAGCTACAACTGTAATATTTTCCGAGCTTCCTAAAAGGCCGCATTTAAAAACTGATATTTCCATATCTTCTAAAATACTTCGCGCCTGATCATTAACTAGCTCTGCGCTTATAGCAGCTAAGCTTTCAACCCCAATAGTATCCTGAACTGATACTGCGGTAGCAATAGAAAAAGGGTGGCATCCTATGCTTGCCAAAGTTAAAACGTCAGCTTGTAATCCAGCCCCACCAGTAGGGTCTGTGGCGGAAAAAGTCATCACTTTTGAAAAGTTTTTTGTCATGAAAAAAGTTTTTTTGCAGTATTACATTGGGTCAATATCGACACTCCATTTTACTCTATTAGCTAATGGGTGTTGTCTAATTTGATCTATCCACACTTTTAGCATATTTTGTAAATATTTTCTTTCGTTTGACTGAATGTATATATTAATTCTTTCATGCCCGCTCACTCTCTCCATAACCGGCCTAACAGGACCAAAAATATTAACCTTTTCTTTTGAATTTATTGCCCAATCTGCGATATCTTCCATAAATCTTTCTGCCAATGACAATGTTCTTGATTCAGCCTGAAGAACTGCTTGAAAGCTGAACGGCGGTAAATCAATAGATGCCCGCTCAACGAGAATGCTGTTAGCAAATAATTCATAATTATGCGTTTTAACAGCTTGAAAAATAGGATGATTAGGAAAGCTTGTTTGAATTAACACTTCGCCAGCTATACTGCTTCGTCCTGATCGCCCTGAAACTTGCATAAGCTGAGAGAATAAACGTTCCGATGCGCGAAAATCGGTGCTATATAAAGCATTATCCGCATCCAACACTACCACTAATGTTAAGTTTGGAAAGTCATGTCCCTTAGCTAACATTTGGGTTCCAACTAATATATCAATGTCTCCTCTCGAAGTTTTTTCATACAGCTCATTCAGAGCATTTTTTTTTCGCATACTATCCCGATCAACCCTTAGAATGCTGGCGGATGGAATCAAGGCCCTAATGCGATCTTCAATTTTTTGTGTCCCAGATCCTAGCGGATATAGATCGGGATTACCACAATCCTGACATTGCATTGTTATTGGGCTTTCATAACTACAGTGGTGACACCGCAATTTTTTGTCTTTGAGGTGAACAACAAGGCGTGCGCTGCATTGGTGGCATGATGCACTCCAACCACAGCTTGAACAAACTAAAACAGGAGAATATCCCCGTCTATTAATAAAAATTAAAGCCTGTTGTTTAAGCGCTACCCGTTGCTTAATAGCTTTTAATATTAGTGGGGAAATGAGTTGGTCTTTGTCACTATTAAGAGGTGTTGTTTTTATTACTGGTAATGACGCATTTAAAACAGCTCGATCCTTTAATCTTAACAACTGATATTTAGATATTTCCTTGCTTGCATTAAGCCAGCTTTCTAAAGAGGGTGTGGCAGTTCCAGCACAATAGGAATATTGTTATTTCGAGCTCTCACCATAGCTACGTCTCTTGCATGATACTTGAGCCCTCTTGTTGCTTAAATGAGGAGTCGTGCTCTTCATCAACAATGATGAGCTTTAAATTTTTAAAGGGTGTAAAAACTGCTAAACGTGTGCCAATAATTATAGAAGCTTTTCCAGACTTAGCTTGCCGCCAATTATCAAGCCTCTCGATACTTGAAAGATTGCTATGAAGAACAACTAAATTTCTATCTGGAAAGCGGGCTCGAAAACGTGACTCTAGCTGAGGAGTTAAATTAATTTCTGGTACTAAAACTAAAATTTGGGCTTTTTCTTCCTCAAGGAAATTTGCGATTAAATGTAAATATACTTCTGTTTTACCGCTGCCCGTCACTCCGTATAAAAGCGATGCTACAAAACCTTTCTCATTCATTACGCTATTGATAGCCAATTGCTGTTCTTCGTTCAATGATGGTCGCATATCTATCTTATGGCTTTCATCTTCTACCCACTCTTCTGAGTAACAAACACCCATTATCTCCAGATCAAGAATAGCTTTCTTAGCATTAGAGGCAATATTTTTTAATGAGCTCTGTCTGATAGGTTGGCCTAGCAAATGAACTGCCAATTTTCTTAAATTCTTTTGCCTTTTTGGTAATAACTCAATCCAGTCGGGTGTTAGTTCTCTGGTCGCTTTATACACCTTTTCTTTTATACGCAATTGATATTTATGTTGCTTGATCCGAGAAGGCACAATAGACAATATTGTTTGGCCAATAGGATGATGGTAATAATCTGCAGAAAATTCCAAGAGTCGCAGTAAGTCATTATCAAAAATTACCTCAGGCTCAGCATGAATTATTTTCTTTAACTTGTCTTCGGCCAATAATGAATCATTAGCAAACCCGCAAACTACTCCCATCAAGACTCTGCTCCCAAAAGAAACCTTTACATACTGGCCTACTTTAAATGCCTCTCCATTATTCAAATAATCAAATAATCGGTCTAAGGGAACATCTAATGCTACTTTTAATATTTTTTGACTTGCCTTCATTCCAATTACTTATCATTCCTTAAGAAGTAAACTACAGGATAGGGTAAAATATCCTTTTAAAATATATTTAATTGTAACCTTGTGAAAGCTCACCTTACTGATTTACTTTTTTCAATTGTCAATAAAATGACTTCCGAATTGACTCAGTCGCAAATTGTTATTGAGCGGCCAAAATCCATCGACCATGGCGACCTGTCATCTAATATTGCATTGGTTATTGCTAAGGCGCTTAAAAAATCGCCCCGCACCGTTGCGCAAGAAATAGTTGAGAAAATCCCATCTACAAGATCATTTAGCAAGATAGAAATTGCCGGGGCTGGATTTCTAAATTTTTACTTTAGTTCAAACACACACAATAAAATAATCAATGATGCTCTTGAAAATAATAAAAATTATGGAAGAAGTAATCAAGGTTCACGAAAAAAAATTCAAATAGAGTTTGTTTCAGCAAATCCAACAGGGCCTCTTCATGTCGGACATGGAAGAGGGGCTGCAATTGGAGATTGCTTGGCAAGACTATTTGAGTTTTCTGGATGGGATGTCACTCGAGAATTTTATTATAATGATGCAGGGTCACAAATAGACAACTTAACCAAGTCAATCAAAGCAAGATGTATGAACGTTCTACCAGAAGATCCAAGCTTTCCTGAAGATGGTTATCGTGGTGAATATATATCCGACATCGCAAAGTCCTATCTTGCAAAAAAAACCATCCAAAATGGCTCCGAAACTTTTTCGTCAAACGGCGATACAACTGATAATGATGCTATAAAAAACTATGGCGTTCATTACCTAAGAAAAGAGCAAGACCAAGATTTAGAAGCCTTTAAAATACGCTTTGACGTATTTAGCCTTGAATCTTCTTTTTATTCACAAGGTAAGATTAAGGATGTCGTTACAACACTTAAAAACAATGGCCATACATATGAAAAAGATGGGGCGTTATGGCTTAAAACAACCGCATTTGGAGATGATAAAGATAGAGTGATGCAAAAAAGTGATGGGGCGTTTACTTACTTTGTTCCTGATATTGCTTACCATCTCAATAAATGGGAAAGAGGTTTTAAGAGAGTTATTAATGAACAAGGAGCCGACCATCACAGCACTGTTAACAGAGTAAGGGCAGGGCTTCAAGGCCTAGATACTGGTATTCCACCTGGTTGGCCAGAATACGTTCTGCACCAAATGATTACAGTCATGAAAAATGGTCAAGAAGTTAAAATTTCAAAGCGGGCGGGAAGTTATGTCACTCTTAGGGATTTAATTGATGAAGTCGGCTGTGATGCTACTCGTTACTTTTTAATCGCAAGGCGAGCAGATTCTCAATTAGTTTTTGATATAGATCTTGCAAAATCGCAAAACAATGAAAATCCTGTTTATTATATTCAGTATGCTCATGCAAGAATTCAAAGAGTGCTTATGCAATGGGGGGGTGAACTTCATTCACTAAGGAGTACAGCAGAGTACAAATACGAAACATTGCTTGAGAAAAAATTAATTAAAAAAATAGAAGAATTTCCTGAGGTGGTAGAAGCTGCCACAAATGATTTAGCTCCTCATCAAATTGCAAACTATTTAAAAGAATGTGCTGCCGACCTTCATGGCTATTATAATGATACTAAATTTCTTGTTGAAAATAATAACGAAAAAAATGGTAGGTTATCTTTAATTTTTGCAACTCAACATATAATAAAAACTGGTTTAAATCTTCTGGGAATTTCTGCTCCGGATTCAATGTAAAGGGAAAAAATGGCTGACGACTACAGAACAATTAAAGAAAAAAAAGCTGAAGGCACACCTTTTACTAACGGTTTGTTTTTTGGTTTACTGCTAGGTATTTTGATATCAATTGCTGTGACGTTATTTATTACTAACGGCAAAAGTCCATTTGTTTCGAAAGAAACAGAGGGATCATGTATTGAAGTAAACTCTGCGATTGGTGAAGACGATGTTATAAATATAGATGAAGATAGTAATTATGACTTTTATCAAACACTTCCAGAGGAATCATCAGCTTATAACAGCGAAGACATCCAAAAGAAAAGGGATAATAATCGACAAATTGATTACTATATACAAGTGGGCGCGTTTTCTGAGCAAGCNCCCGCAGATAACCTGAAGGCCAAGTTGGCTCTTATGGGATTTGANTCAGTTATTATGTCTGCAAAAATTGGTGATAACACCTTCCATAGAGTTAGTGTGGGGCCCTATGAGGATTATGAGACAAGCAAGAGTATGAGAGAAAAATTATTAAAAGAAGGTTTTAAAGCGAACTTAATTAAGCTAACGAGACCTAAAG
>JGI20158J14315_10000668_pt1 | contig 25860 bp, 55 predicted proteins | sample COG_08_FD_14315 | JGI IMG/M metagenome (IMG submission 14315)
ATGGACACAGGCAACATAGATGCTGGAGATATTTGCCTTTATGGTATTGCATAAATTTTAACAAAGGAGTATAAATAATTATGGCAAGACATCACAATATAAATGGGAACATANTTCCTTTNACAGCAGAAGAAGAAGCAGCTAGAGATGCTGAAGAAGCTGCTTNTGCNGAANNANAAGCTAATGAAGTTTCTGTAGAATCAAATCCTTATATAGCTAAAAGAAAACTAGCTTATCCAGCAATAGGAGATCAACTAGATATGCTATGGCACTCTATAGATCAAAACCCAGCATTAAAATCTCAATACTTTGATTTCTATGAAGCTATAAAAGCAGTTAAGGTAAAGTACCCTAAAAATGGCTAACATATATAAAAATTCAATGTTTGATTTGACAACGACAAACAGTACAGTTGTTTATACCTGTCCAACAGACAGAACATCTTTAGTTAAAACTATACAAGTAACAAATATTCATAGTGGAGCTAATGAGATAGAAGCATTTACAACAGACGCATCAAATTCTGGTGCAGTACATGAAATAGCTCATATATCTTTAGCATCAAAAACTACTGAAAATTTAGCTAAAGGAACTATAGTTTTAGAGTCTGGAGATACTTTAAAATTAAAAGCACAAACTGCTGACGATATAGCAGGGATAGTATGTGTATTAGAAATATTTGACGAAAAGAGTGCTTAATTATATATTGTTATTAAGAATTTTTTAATGTATTTATGAATTTAGTACAAATACCAATTAAAGAACTTGATAAAGTTTGGTCATTAGTAGAAAAAGATATTAAGTCTGCTTTAGCTTATTCAAGTCAACTTACCGATTCAGATTTTGTTTTACAAGTTGCTAGAGAAAGCAAATTTCAAATTTGGGTTATCTGGGATAAAGATAAACAAAAGACGATTGATAAGTATTTTGGTGTTGTTGTAACAGAGATAATACAAAGAAAACTTGGTAAAGTTTGTAATATCTATATTGCAACTGGCAGACAAAAACATAAGTGGCAACACCTCATAAATGATATTGAGGACTTTGCAAAAGCAGAAGGTTGTCAAATGATGGAATTGATTGCTAGACCAGGTTGGCAAAAAGTTTATAATAATTATGGGTACAAAAGAACCCATGTTGTTTTAGAAAAACAAATTAAACAAGAGGAGAATACATGAGTTTTGGAGGAGGATCATCTGGAGGAAATCAAGCAACAACACAAGGTGTAACACCTTACGCAGCAGCCGAACCAGCATTAGGACAAATACTTTCTGAATCTACAAATCTTTATGGTCAAGGTGTAGGTGCAACTGGATATGTACCACCATCACAACAGACATTAACAGGTTTAGCTGGACAAGAAACAATGGCAAATGCTGCACAACAACAATTAGCAGCAACTCTTGGTGGACAATATTTAAATCCTTTTCTTTCACCTTTAATTCAAAAATCAGCAGCAGATATTTCAACTGGTGTTCAATCACAATTTAGTGGTGCAGGTAGAACTCCAACAAGTCCTATGGCACAACAACAAGCATTAGCTCAAGTTGCACAAGCTGCATTACCTTTAGCATTTCAAACTTATGGACAAGAAAGATCAAGACAACTTGGTGTTGCATCACAAGCTCCAACTTTACTTCAAACAGGACAACAATTAGAATCATTGCAAAGACAACAGCAACTTGCTCCATTACAAGCATTACAACAATACGCAGGAATAGTTTCACCTATTGCATCTGGATTTCCAGTAACAACTGCACAAACACAATCACAAGCTAATCCATTTACAACTGCACTTGGAGGTGCATTAGTGGGTGGACAATTTGGTCAAGGAACTGGAGCATTGATTGGTGGAATTGGTGGTTTATTAGGAGGGTTATTATAATGGATAAAATTAAAAAAATTATTTATGACATTCAAACTAAAATTAAAAACAAACCTTCAACACATATTTTTGTTTTATATATTTTAGTTGCAATCGCAATAATTATATAAGGAGAATTTATGGGTGGAGGTAGAGATGCTTCACAATCTGATTTTGGAGGATCATCATCAGGAGGATATTCTGGTGGTCAAGGTGGAGGTAGAGATGCTTCTCAACCAGATTTTAGTCCACCTAGTGCTGGTGGTAATAATGATAATAAAGATCCTACAGTACAATATCAAAACACACCACCACTTTCACCTGAAGCAAAAGAAGCATTAGCAGCACAAAGACAAAAAGCACAATATGAGATTAGTCCAATGACTGATCCTAAAAATAAAGCTATTGCTTTAGGATTAAATTTACTTGTACCTTTTGGTGGTACTCTTTTTGGTGCTTATAAAAATGCAACAGCTATGGGATATAGTGTTCAAAATCCTTTTGCAGGTATTTTTGAAGGAGGAGAGCCTACATTAGAAGATATTGAAAATTTAAGAGGTGATGGAGATAATAGAGATATACAAACACAAGTTATTTCTCAAGCTCCTTTTGCAATAACACAAACAGAAGCAACACCATCAATAGTTAATGAGTATTTTGCTAATTTAAACATAGGTCAACAAGCATCTTCTGATTTGCAAACAAGGTACAATAGTGCTAAAAGTAACATTACCAACATACTAAACTTAAAATCTGTAGAAGATCAGTATGGATATGTTGCACAACCAAACCTATTAAACTTAAATTTAAAAGGATTAATATAATGTCATTATTAAATAATTTAAAAAGATACCTTTATGGTTCACCAGGCATGACTTCAATAGATACTGGTGATGTAGCTGCTACAGGACAAGGAAGTCAAGGATTAATTGGTACAGGTGGAGAATCTGGTGGTGGATTACTTCAACAAAATTTTAATCAAATGAATAATGCTGAAGGTGGATTATTAGAAAATATACCTCAAGGTGCTTTATTAGGTGCTGCATTATATGGTGAAGGATTAAAAGGTAAAGATCCATTGGCAGGAGCATTTCCTGCTTATCTTCAAGCAGCTAAAGCAAGAAAATTTCTTCAACCTAAAAAAACTGAATTACAAAAAAATTTAGAAGCTGCTGGATTTAAATCAGGTACACCAGAATATGCTGCTGCTTTACAAAGTTATTTGTTTAAAGGTAAAGAAAATACTTTAGGTAAAGAAGCTCTATCTTTATATAACGAAAGTAAAACTGTAGATAACTTTGATAATTGGTATAAAGACTTACCTGGAAATAAAAAACAATTATGGAATAAATATATTAAAGGTAATGAAGATTTATTAACACAAATGTTAATGGGTAATTTAACTCCAGATATAAACACCCCTGACACACCTGATTTATCTGGATTAGAAATTACTGAAGATATGATTACAGCTACAATAGAAGCTAATGGTGGAAAAATTTCAAGAGAACAAGCTATTAAAGCTATAGAAAACGCATACAAAAAAAATCCTGAAAATTTTGGTTAGAGGTATAAATGGCTACTATAACTGTACCTAACTTTAAAAAAGAAAACGAATTAATAATTCCCACATTTGATAAGAAAAAAAAAGAAGAAGATCAAGAAGAACCTAAAACACAATTAGAAAAAGATTTTCCAAATATGTCAGTATCTGAAATTATAGATACTGGTGGTAAAGGATATACAGAAGAAGAAAGAATTGAAAATATTACTGTACCTAACTTAAGTAAAAAAAGTTTTTTTCAAAAAGCATTACCTATAACATATAAACAAATAGAATATATTTGGAAAGAACCTATTGGTTTGTCAGATGATAATAAAGAAAAATTTCAAAAATTAATAGGAGATGAAAATACACTTCTTGGTAAATATAATAATATATTGTTGGATAGTTTTTCTGCTGGTGTTGACACTACTTTAAGAACCTTAAATACTGCTGGTTTTGCATTTACTGGATTTGCTGGAGATGCACTTAATGGAATATATGAAGCAATAGATAAAAATCCTAATGGTGCAGGTGAAAGATTAACAAGAGATTTAAATGGTATGTTAATTGAAATGATGGGTAGATCAGGTGGTTTTACATCTGTTCCTAAAAAAAATAATACTATTAGAAGTAAAAAAACAAATGAAGAAATTACAGATGTTTTTAATTATGCAAATAAAAGTGATGAAAATAAAATAGAAGTTAAAAAAAATATAGAAAAAATTATAGATAATGAATTAACTGAATTAAAAAAAAGCGATACTATTATTGGAGAATCATTAGATACTATTAATAAAACAGTAGAAACAAATAAAGTAAATGAAATTATAAAAGCAAAAGATGAAATACCTCAACAACCTAAAAGCATAGATACTGTTGAATCTATAAATAGATCACCTGCGTTAAACACAAAACTTGTAGATCAAATTACCGAAGCATCTGTTAAGTTTGCAAACGAAGAAAATATAAAACTTGTACCTACTAAAGAGAAACCTTTATCACTTCAAATGCAAGAAATATTTTTATCTGATAAATATGATGCACCTTATGTAATTAGAAAAATAGCAGAAGATAATAAAATACCAGTAGATACATTTTTAAATTATATATTTCCTAGTGTAAGTAAGTCAGCAAAAGAAATGGCTGCATGGTCAAGAGCATCAAGATATTTAAGAGATAAATTAGATCCAACTGGACAAATAGTTGGAGCAGGTGATGGTGCATTTATGAATGTAATTAAAAGATTAGATAATATTAGGAGAGGTTTATTAGTTACAAGAATTGCAACTGCTGTTCGTAACTATGCTTCTCAAACAGCTAGAATAACAGTAGATTCTTTACAAAATGTTTTGGATTTTGGTATGCAACAAGCAATAAAACCATTTGTAAAACCAGATCAATTTGTAAAAAATCAAAGAAGTCCACTTACATCTTTAGATCAATTAGTTACTAATTTTAAACAATGGCGACCTAAAAATTATAAAAAAGTAAAAGAAGAAACTAATAAAATATTAGATCAATTTCCAAGTGAATCTAATAGATTATTTTTAAGATATAGTTCTGATATTGTTACTGCTACTGGTGGTAAAGGAAAAAATAGTAAAGTAAATAAATTTTTAGATAAAGCACAAGAAGGTGTAGATTTTTTAAACTTTTTTAATAAGACTCAAGAATACATTACAAGGAGAGCTGTTGTAATGTCAAGATTAAATGAATTAATAAAAGCTAATCCTAAATATTATAACAATAAAAACTTAAGACAAATTTTAAAAGATGGAGAACAATCAAAAATTAGAATGTCTGATGTTGCTAACGCAGTAGATAAAGCACTAGAGGTTACATTTGCAAAAGAATTTAATCCATATAAAAAAGGTTCTGTATATGAAAGTATTGCAGCAGAAGTTATAAGAGGAATAAATAAACTTCCTTTCTTTTTAACTGCAATAGTTCCCTTTCCAAGATTCTTAATGAACTCATTAAGATTTCATGGAGAGTTTTCTCCTTTTGGTTTTTTAAGATTTTTAACAAAAGCAGATAGAGCAAAAATAGCAAGGGGAGATACTTCAGGACTTTCAAGAGCAGTAATAGGAACATCTATGTTGTTTGCTGCTATGGCTTTAAGAAAACAAGATTATGCTGGTGAAAAATGGTATGAGTTTAAAGTGGGAGATAGAACTATTGATACAAGACCATATAACCCATTAGCTGCTTATTTATTTGTTGGTGATGTTATTAATAGATATATGAATGGAACTTTAAGAGATATAGACATGAAAGATATAGTTACTGTATTTGCAGGTATAAGAGGAACAACTGGATTATATATATTTGACCAAATAGCAGATTATATAGCAAATACAAATGTCAAATCAGGATCAGAAAAAGTTGTTGGAACTTTTAAAAAATTTGTTGGTGAATTATTAGCTGGTTATTTAACACCTTTACAAAATGTTACAGATGCTATGGCAGAATTTTTTCCAGAAATGCGTATATCAAGAGATACAAAAAGCGAACCTTTTACAGGTGCATTTAAAAAAAGATTTTTAAGTACAGATTTACCTGAAGCTACATCAGCTACTAATTATATAATAGATAAAAATGGTAAAATTAAAGCTGCACCATTTGTAAAAGAATCTCCTTTGCTTGGACAATTTTCAGGATTAAGATTTATAACTCCAAAAAATGCAGCAGAAAAAGAATTTGATAAATTACAAATAAAATATAACGAAATATATAGATCAACTGGAATACCTGAATTAGATAGAGCATATAAAGATATTTATTCTTACTATGTAGGTAATGGTATTTCTAATTTTGTTCAAACTCCATATTATAAATCTTTATCTTTTAATCAGAAAATTTTTGTTGTTAAAAGATTGTTAGATACTGCAAAAAGAGCAACTAGAAAAGAATTACAAAGTAAAACAGAATTAGCTCCATATTTATTACAATATAAATTTAACAATTTAAGTAGAGAAAAAAGAAGAATATTAAATGATACAATAGGTATTGATTATATAAATTCATTAATAGATGGTTTAAAAGATAAAGAATTAAATAAAATAGAAGTTCCAAAATTTAAAAAGGATTAAAATGCCAACACAATCTCAAAAAAATTCTCAAGACATAATTAAATTACAAGGTGAACTAAAATTAGTACATCAAAAGATTGATACCATTAAAAACAATCATCTAGCTCACATGGATGAAAAGATTAATAATATATATAAGGTCTTATGGTTCGTAGCTGCATTAAGCATATCAAGTCTGGTCAATCTAGTCTTAAGTCTAATAGGTTAGATATTTCTGCAAGACAAAAGAAAACTTCCATTAAAGGTGTGGTGGGTGAATATGAAGCTATAGCAAGGCTAACAAAACAAGGATTTTATGTAGCAAAAAGTTGTGATCCAGCTTGTCCATTTGATATTGTTATAGTAGATAAAGATGGTAAAATACAACTGCTAGACATAAAAACAAATACCTATAGAAAAACAAACAAAGGTAAAAGTTTAAAAAACAAACCTAAAGGTTCTTACAGAATATGTAGAAGTCCTACAAAAGAACAAAAAAAATTAGGTATAAAATTAATAATGGTAGATTATGAAAAATAAACCACTTAACATATCTGAATCGGCTGCTGTGCAAATGCCAATGAAAACAGTAGCTAGTTTAATTATTCTAGTAGCTATGGGTGTATTTGCATACACAGAGCTAACTTCAAGGTTAGTATCTTTGGAAACCTCAAGAGAATTATTTGAAAATGATTTACTTAAAAAATCAGAACAAGTGCCTGTAGATCAGGAGCAACATTTTTTATTAGAAGATTTATATAAATCTGTAGAAAAAATGGAAGAAACTCAAGAGATGAATATGACTAACAAAGTTAATATAGAATTTTTAAGAGATCAATTAGAAAAAGCATTAAGTGATATTGAAGATTTAAAAGATAAGGTTAGAGCAAATGGAAAGAGTTATTAAAAATAAAACTTATTTATTTATTAACAAATTCTCATTAGCTTGGTTAGCTTGTATGTTATGTATGGTTAGAGGAGATTTATCTGTATTAAATATTAATCATGCTATTATTGCAAGTAAGACAGGTTTTTTAACAGGAATTATTGTTGTGTTGATGTCATTAATAAAAATTAATTTTAGATACAAGCTACCTATCTTTATGTTTATAGGTTGCTTTATTGGAGATCTTATTACTCATAACACACATTATGGTTACTGGTGGACAGAAGCAGCTATTACTGCATTGGTTGCATCATCATTAAGTTTTGCAATTACATTTACACCTGCTGGTAAAAAATTAGAGGAATTTTTAAAATGATTGAAACTGTAATAGCTTTATTGATGATCGTTAATAACGAAATAAAAGAACATAGAATACAAGAGTCTATGAGTGAATGTTTAAAAGGTAAAAGAGTAGCCTCAAGATCAATAGACAATAATGTTTCTTACCAATGTATTAAATCAAAAGCAGAATTAGAAGATAATATAGATGGTAGTAAATCAATTAAAAAATTAATATTAGAATAATGGATAAATATATATACAAAATTTTAGGTTTCTTTGATACTTGGTCAGAAAAATTAGATAAAGTATTTTTCCCACCAAAAAAGAAAAGAAAAAAGAAATGCAAAGATTGTAAATGCAACTGCCATTGTAAAGAAGAATTACATACACATTGGTATGATGGCGATCTTTGTGCTTGTGATAACTGCAAACATTAAGGATTTTATGAGGTGTAATTATGGAGAGATTTGTGATAATATTGGAATGTTTATGCAGAAGATTATATGGTCTTGTTTGGAGATGGAGAATAAGATTAACAACAAACTTGGAGAGAAAAAATGTACGAAGAACTAAAAGAAGAAATTAAATTATGTGAAGGTTATGTTCCAAAGATTTATAAATGTTCAGAAGGATTTGATACTATCTTTTATGGACATAAGATAACACCTGATGATGATTATGAAAGTGATATAGAATACACTAAAGAAGAAGGTGAAAAAGTATTTGAAGAAGATTTTAACAGAACACTACAAGCTGCTGAAAGACTAATAGGTGAAAGAAATATTAATTATATTGCTAAAGAAGTAATTGTTAATATGGTTTATCAGATAGGCGAAGGGGGTGTATCTAAATTTAAAAATATGTGGAAAGCTCTTGATAATGAGGACTATGGTGAGGCATCATTTCAAATGCTAGACTCACTTTGGGCAAAACAAACACCAGCTAGAGCAGGTAAATTAGCTGGAAAAATGAGGAGTGCAAAGTCATAATGTGGTTAAGTATAGCATCTAAATTAGTTCCAGGCATGATTAAAACTGGTATGTCTATTGCTTCCAATAGAAGAAAGACTAAAGAATTAGAGTCAGTAGCTGAATTAAAATTAGCTGAACGCATGGCAAATGGTGAAGTAGAATTTAAAAAAGCTGTTATTGATTCACATAGAAATGATTGGAAAGACGAATTTTGTTTAGTGTTAATTTCAATTCCTCTGCTTTTATTAGCTTGGTCTGTGTTTAGTGATGATCCAGATATACAAGCAAAGATAGATATATTTTTTGACAAGTTTGCAAATCTTCCAATGTTTTATCAAGCTCTTGTAGTCGGTGCATTTTCTACAATTCTAGGTATCAAAGGTGTTTCTACTTTTAAAAAAAAATAATGTCTGACAATATAGATTTAATTAACGAATATAAGGATCAGGTTCGTATTCTGAAACAAGAGGTTGCAGAATTACAGGATGCTGGTAAATCTAAAGATTCAGCAAACAAAAGATGTTTGCAAAAATTAGAACATTTAACCAAAGACCTTGAAGATGCTAATGATAAGATCAAAAAGTTGGAGGATAAGAAGGATGATAAATGAAAATAATGCTAACAATAGTTATGTGCAGTACCATAGCCAACACTTGTTTAGACCCACATACTTTTCCAAAAGTATATGATAGTTATTATGAATGCCTTCTTGATGGCTACCAAAAATCATTAGATAAAACTAAAGAAATAGGCAGACAAGAAACAAATCAATTTCAAATATATTCAAAGTTTGGTTGTCAGGAAGTAGTAGTACCTCCACCTAAACCAAAAGTAAAAGCATGATTTATTGTGTAGTATGGAAACAAGATGATAAATATAAGATGTTCACTAATACAATATTTCAATCTGAAGATAAAGCTATTGAATTTGCAGACAAACAAAAGTCCATGCGTAAAAAACATGATTGCAGAGTTGTAGAATTTGATTATAAATACTTTGATGGAGTTGATAAAATAGATTAATGGCAATAGATAAATCAAAAATGAAATGTAATTCACCTAGACGACAAGTACAGGGTGGTAAAAAATTTGTAGTAAAAGCCTGTAAGGGTGGTAAAGAAAAGATTATCAGATATGGTGATGCCAACATGACAATCAAAAAAAATAACCCTGCAAGAAGAAAGAGTTTTAGAGCAAGACACAAGTGTGCTACTGCTAAAGATGTATTTTCTGCAAGATATTGGTCTTGTAAAAAATGGTAAGGTCTATTATAAAATTAATAGTCAAAGCTAGAATGCTATATGCTGATTTAAGAGGTCATCATGGTAAAAGATGGAACTATGAACCTGGCGATTGGTATATGGGTCGTAAAAATAAAAGGAGATAACTATGTATATGAAGAAAAAAAAAGATAAGAAGAAGAAGAAAAAGAAAAACAAAAAAATGAAAAGCAAATATTAATTATCAGGAGTATCTACTAGTTAGATGGGAATGTTGGAGGGTTAAAAAATTATGCCATTAAGTAAGTATAGTGCAAAGCAAAAAAAATTAGCAAGAGTTGCACCACCTAGAAATAAAATTACAGGTGCAGATTTTAAAGCTATGAAAAAAAGAAAAAAGAAAAAGAAAAAAGTATGATGAAAAAATCTGTTAAAGCACCTAAAGGATTTCATTGGATGAAAAAAGGTAGTTCATATAAACTTATGAAAGGTGCATACAAGCCACACAAAGGTGCTGTTAAGATAGCTAAATTTATGGTACAAAAAAGACATAGTGCATGAAGCAACATATCTTAAAAGCATTAGAGAAAAGATATGAAGCTCAAATTTGTGAAGCTGAAGCAACAATAAAAATATATTTTAACAATAGTGTTGGTATTGGAGAACACCCACAACACATAGATGAAGTAGATAAGTTAGTAGAAAAGATTGCTAACGCAGAAGAAAAATTAAAAATTGTAAAGGAGTTAGATAATGGCTAAATTATGTGCTGCTGGTAAAGCTGCAGCGAAGCGAAAATTTAAAGTATATCCATCTGCTTATGCAAATATGTGGGCAAGTAAGTATTGCAAAGGTAAAGTTGGTAAAAAGAAAACTAAAAGAAAAAGATGAGTTTAAGAAAGTGGACATCAGAAAAATGGGTGGACATTGCCAATCGTAAAAAAGGTGGTGGCTTTCCTCCATGTGGTAGATCAAAAGGAGAGAAAAGAAAAAATTATCCAAAGTGTGTACCATTAGCAAAAGCTAGATCAATGTCTGCAAGTCAAAGAGCCTCTGCTGTTTCAAGAAAAAAGAAAGCTGAAAGAAAATCCAGAAAAGGCAAAAGACCTAACTATGCCAAAACATAAGAAAGTCTGGAAGAAACCAAAAGTAATAATCATAGACATAGGAAAGTGTAAATATTGTGGTCAAGACATGACCAACCAAGATAGCTTTGTTGCTTTCTATCCCAAAGGTAAAGCTCATTATGAATGTATGCGTAAAGCTGATGATGATAAGACTTATGAAAATAAAGTTTAAAGGCGACCATATTTCAGATCGCCTTAATTTAAACTATTCTTCTTTAGTTTCGTATGTCATTGGAAAGTGTCTAATCTTACTTGGTGTTTCTTGTAAGGACTCTTGAACTGCTAATTTACATTGTAATTCAGCTTCAACTTTATCCCTTCCCCTTCCCCAAGCATGAATTAATCCTTTATTACCAATAGCATGACATATAAAAGATTTTTTTATTACACCTAAATGTTTAAGTCTATTAACATTAACCTTAATATCTTTAGACTCAATGGGTTGTTTTTTTATTTTCATTTTTTACCTTTCTGTTTTTTTATTTACCCATTATACCACATTGAGTTTTTCAATTTTTTGTAAAAAAATATTTTTATTGAAAACTAGACGATTGAAATTTTAGGGTGTTATATTATTGGTGCGACACTATGAATAGTTTTTGGATTTTTAGCAGGAAATTTTTTTAGTAATTTTTTGAACTAACACATACCACTCTTTAGAATATTTTTTATCTTTAGTTTTATTATAAAGATTTGCTAGTTCATCTAATCTTGATGTATCTTTATCTCTAATTGTTAAATCATTGAGCCAATCAAACTTTTTATTTGACTGACCCAATGACATGATTGTTATAATATTTCTTCTTTGTTTAATGTTTCTTCAATCAAGAAAACATCTTTCATCTTATTACCTAAACTACTCATGGAGTTAGGATTAGGATATAAGTTTTCATTCTTGACCTGATTACCTCTATGTATCTCTGGAAATCTGTCATGGTAAGTTATGCTACTTTCAAATGTTCTTGGATTAAAACCTTCAAAGAAATATGATACTGGTACTTTAAAAAATTCAGATAGTAATAAAAGAATAAAAGCACTTGTTCCATTGCTTCCTTTCTCATACTTTTGAACTTGTTGGAATGTTACACCCAGTACATCAGCAACTTTTGTTTGATTGAGTTTTCTTTCTACTCTTTTGTTTCTTAATTTGATACCAATATGCTTATCAAGTTTTAGTTTATTGGGGTCTTTTTCTTTTGCAGACATAGATAGCCTTCCTTTCTTATCGTTTTTGTTATCGGTTATTTATCTTTCGTAAATAACTTTTGCTTCTTTGTTTTGAGCATTAACAATTCTTCTTACTAATTGTCTGTACTCAACATAATCCTGAAGTGTATGGACACACATTCTGCTATCAATAGAAGCCATGATATTGTTATGGCACTTTTGTAGCTTCCCATACAATCTAGGAAGTTCATTGGTTAGGTTCATTCCTATCCTCCTTTTTAATTATAGAATGCTGAAGGCTTTTATTAGTTATCTCTTTAACAACTGCCTTTTCACTAGCATTCCTTTGATCTGCTGCTTTCTCAACAGAATCAAATTCTTCTTCTAAAGTTGCAGAAAATTCGTAGTAATATATTTTTTTACAACTCATAGTAATTGTTGACTTTTAATTTACTAATTTTAGGTTGTTTAGTCAACATATACTTTCGCATGAAAACATTGTCAGACTTTATCAACTTTAATTTTTCAGCATTCTTTAATAGAATACCTACCCTTTGTTTAGTTAAATTTAATGCCTTGCCTATCTCATCTAACTTGGGGAAACAATCATGTTCATCATAATAAACAGCCATAAAATCAATGATTTCTTTAATTCTAGGACTATAAAATATTTTAGTCATTGTCCTCCTTGCTTCTCATTTTTAATAGCATATCTTTTAATAGGTCGTTGTACCCTGAAATATCTTTATGGGTATCAAGTTTGTATATGTCTTTCCCACTACCATCATCAATAGTTCTTGTCAATTTAAGAACAATCATTAGCTGTGGTATGATTGTAATAGGTACTTTAACCTTATATCCATTAACTATTTCTAGTGCTGATTGTAAAAAGTTAGCCATGATGTATGCGTTGTTATCAAAACTTCCATATTCTTTTTGTTTCTTCTCTAACATTTGCTTGACCATTTTTTCGCCAATGTCTATCCATTTTATATTATCGTCTTTTCCCATATTACTCCTTTAATTTTATTTGCAGATACAACCCATCATTGCACCAGTATTATCATTCATCATGTGTAGATTTAAAGTATCTACATAACCAGTTAATTTAATTCTTAATAAATTACACAAGTCCATACAATCAATCTCATTAAATAACTTTATATCTTCAACCATATTACTTGTGATTGGTATAAGATGATAAAGACCATCATTTAATATTATAAGTTCCATAGTTTAAAAGGGGTGGCAGAGCTAACTAACCGATCAAGGGAGCTAAAACAAGAGGCTTGTTTTAACAAAAACTACCACCCCATCTATTACAATTAACCTTGTTTAGGTTTTCTTTCTTGTAATTTATGAACAACTTTGCCATCATCTTTGGTATTAATCCATTCAGTAAGATTGATGGTATCACCTTTTTTTAAATCTTGGCTGACCTTAAATGATCCCCAAAATTTTTCAGGATTTTCATTATCTCTGTTTAGATAACCTTCGCCTTCTTTTAATTCAAATGTTCCCATTTTAACTCCTTCTTTGTTTGGTTATTTGATTTCTTAATGCGTTAAATGTTTTAAATTGATCTGTCTTTGTGAACGCATCCCAACCCATAGACTGATTTATTCTGGTTTTAAGACTTTCAATATCACTTCTTAAGACCGAAGAATTTTTTTTATCTTTGTTATTTTTTATTTTTTCTAAAGCACCAGCAATATAAATTTTATCTATATTGTCTTTCTTTGGTTCTTGCTTTACTTCTATTTTTTTTACTTGAACATTTTCAAACTTATCATCCACTTCATCATCTGAATAAACAAAACCATGTATGCCAATCAATTTTAATATAGCTCTATCAACTGCTCTTTTCTCTGCCATTGCATAAGGATAACCATTTTTATTATTCTTTGGTGTGGCTTCGCCATAAGTTATAACCTTTGCTTTGCCAAGACTAGCAGTACATTTAATTGCAACCACACCTTCTGCTGAATTTTTCTCAACTTCATCTAAACTATCTATGGAAACACCTTTGTTTTGTCCTGCTATTTCTATGTATCTATGCTTCATACAAGTAGCACCATGTTTTTCCCATAAGCATTCAGAGGGATTAAACTTTAATTCATTTAAAATATCTTTTACGATAGGATCAATCTTCATTTTTTTACCTTTCTTATTTTTGGTTTGGGTCTTAATGATTTTAAAACTTTATCTTTAAAAGCTAAATCATCCTTTAATTTAGCCAAAGATTTTTGATATTCTTCATTAGCAATCTTCATAGTTTCATCCCTTTCAAGAAGTTTCTGATCCCTAATTTTTAATTCTTGTTTAAATTTTTTATTCTCTGTTTGTAATTTAGCTAGTGTTTGCATTAATTTATCTGACATATATATCCTTATAGTTTTTCATAAAAGTCCTCCAACCTTTGCATATCTTCTTCTTCATAGTTCTTTAGCATAAAATTAGATTTATAATTTCTAATTTCAGACCAATCCACATCAATTAAACAAGCCAATCTTTTAATGCTACCATTGGCAGCTCTTAATAGTTCTTGTCTTTTTATGTTTATTTGTATGAATTTTCTAAAAAAATATTCCAAACCTTTTGGGGTAAGTTCCCAACAATTATCAGGTGTAAAAATTGTATAATCAGCTTCTGATACATAAATTAAATATGGTTTATATTTATTTTTAAAATGTTTTGAATAGACTGCTGTTTGTATGCAATGAGTAAATTGAGGTTGCTTTATTAATTGTGATTTAGAATACACCCAATCCCCAATTCTATTTATATTAGTATCTTTTCTATTAACTTTAAGTGGTGATTTTCTGACACTACCAAACCTATTTTTATGTTCTGTTATTTTATTTTCATTATCATTAACACAATCAATATAACCTTCACTTGCAATATTTAATGTTTGATCCATATACTTATCATCATACCAATCAGAAAAAGGTATTTCTATTTTCCAACCTGAAAAATTATCGGATACTTCATTGATAGCTTCCAAGTGTCTTTCAACATAACCTTTGACATATTTTAAAATAAATTGTGCTTTGATACCTTCATTCTCACTAAATTCAAACTGATCTATATGATTTTTAAAATGATGCTCAACATCTTCAATCTTTGCCTGACCTACTAATATGTTTTGAAACCATTCATGGATAAATGTACCAGCTTTAAAACTTATTGAGGGTCTTTCTGATTTAAATTTTAAATGTGGGGATAAATGATATTTAATAAACCATACCCAATTACTTAATGCTGTTTGACTAGGTGAGCTTGTTGCTTTGTTAAAATCACCTTCTGTCCAAGCTGTATCTGTAAATCTTTCTTCCATCTGATTTGGTTATTTACAGATTATTTACAAATAAGTCAATACTTTTATTTGCTTTATTTATTTTATTGTGTATGTAGTATAAATGTCTTTGGAAAAGGTAGATTTAAATTGGGAAGAAATATTATCAGGTGCAATTACTGGGATTGTCAGGGAAACAGAAAGCCTAAAAGCTAATATACAATGGGGTCATGGTGCTTCATTTGATAGGTATCAAAAGTGGGGTAAAACAATTTCAGGTTGTCTTGCAGAGATGGCTTTGGCTAAAATTATGAAATCGTATTTTACACATTCTGTTAATAACTTTCAAGGTAAGGATTTAATTATTAATGATAAGCCAGTTCAGGTAAGATCACAATTATTTTCTAAATCTTACAAGTCATTGATAATAAGAAAAGGATTTAAAGCTGAAGATTATTATTTCTATGTATCAGATGATACCCCAACCTTTTATTTTCATGGCTACATTCAAGCAAAAGATTGTCAGAAATGTGGCACTTGGACTAACTTTGGAAAGAATGATAGACCTTATGTTTGGTCTGTTGATATTAATAAACTTAAACCAATAGAGGAGTTTAAAAATGAGTGATGTTAAATGTTCTTTGTTAAAACCTTTTGGCTCAACAATTTTAAAATCAGAATTACCTGATGATTTGGTCAAAGATTTTTCTAATGATTTATCTAAAATAAGACAAGATCCAAAACTAGTTGATGAACATAAATTCGGACATAAATTGGCAGGTAATTTATATAAAGAATTATTAATCAGCCATGACACTATGTTAAAATGGAAACAGAAATATTTTGATAGATTAATTGTTCACTATGCTACATCCCACTATAAACATAAAAAGATAAGACAAGTTATTATTACTTCAGCATGGCACAATATACAAAAGTCAGGGGATTTTAATCCATGCCATACTCATACACATTTTGAGGATAGATTTGTTTCACCTGATATTTCTTCTGTTGGATATATAAAACTACCACAATCTATGAGTGAATATAAACACACTAAACCTCATCATTCAGTTGGTGGATTTATTGAATTTATGGAAGGTACAGAGGACATGTTCACAAATGCTAACTATTTATTACAACCCATATTGAAAGACTTTTATATATTTCCTTCATCTTTGCGTCATGCTGTATATCCTTTTCATTCTGATAATGAAACAGATGAAAGAATATCTTTTAGTTTTAATGCAAAGGTAGTCTTTGATGAAATCTAGTTTAGAACCATTCTTAAAAGTACCCCATTCTTTATTGGATAATGAGGTTCTTACCTCCCATGAGAAATGCCTCTATATGCTTCTGACAAGGCTTCAGACTGCGAAAAGAGGGTGTGTGCCTAGTCATGCTTATCTTTTAAAAAAGATGGGCTTAAAAGACAAAAGAACATTAGTTAGGCATTTGGATAGGCTACAATTATTCGGCTATATTACATGGCAAAATAGGGGTAAGAATAAAACTAATAAATATTACTTTAGAGGGGATGATAACTTTCAATCTATTTTAAATAACAATCTTAAATTAAGAAAGATTATGTCTAATAAGCATAGACAAATATATGTGGATAAAATGAGGAAAAAGTTTGTGGATAAGAAGGGGATAAAGTTAGTTAGGTAGTACATTTTTTGTACTGGTAGGGGTACATGAAATGTACCTAAATAAAGAATTAGTAATATAGATATAACTAGTTAGTAAGTATGAATAAGAAATATGTTCCAATAGAAACTATAAAGTATGAATTAAGTAAAATTAGAAAGCATTCTAATTTTCAATACAAAAGAGCCATAGATAGAAATCGTAAAAATCAAGTTAAGCACCCCCCCCTGTTAATCCTAGTTGATTTCATGCGAAAAAACAATTATTCAGAAAAGGATGTGGATCGCATGGTCGCTGAATATTGGACAAGTGTGGAAAAGAATAATAAGTTTGAGAAAGATATTGTGAATGAAATCAAGATGAAGTACAATAGAAAAGTTTAAACACTATATCTGGATATTACTGGATAAGGGGATCACTTTCATACCTTTCTTTCTATGATCCCCTATCCTCCTTTATAATTAATTGTTTTAGTATTGTTGTTGTAGGATTAAGGTCAAGTTCCTTTGCTGAACACCCAGTCAGCAAGATTAAAATAATTATATACTTAATCAATTAGACCTTCTTCCCTTTTTTATATTCCAAAGTGTCTGCGATATTGTTTGAGCATCACTTCTTGTTATTATGTTCTTTGGAATTAGTTTTAATATCTTGCTTTTTATCTTGTAGGTATTGTTCATATCTTTCTCTAATTTTATCATCTTTTTCAAAGGTATTTACCCCACATAATTCTAGGTCTAATTTGTATTCTAAATAACCTTTGATCCTTTTCATTCATTTTTTTAAAGAGTATCTCTGTATTCCCAATCTTCCATAGATTGAGAAGTTTCTATATCTTTTTCCCATCTATCATAATCATCTAATTTATTTCTTGCAGATTGTTCAGATGATGCTTTTACATAATATCTTTTTTGAACATCATATTGTATTGTTATGTCGTATGTTTTCATATTGCCTCTCTTTCTATATTAAGATTACTGATATTGACAAGATTGTCAATAGTAATGTAAATAAAACCATAAATAGTCTTACTTTCTTTCTGTGTATTGCTTTATTAAATATAATCATATTAATTCCAATTATCATCTGTTGTTATTTCAACACAATTTTCACATAAAACTTTGCTTGTTTTATTACAAATAAAATATTCTAATGTTTCTTTTTTACATTGATCACATTCAAACATTTGACAATCAGCACATTGATAACCATCATAAATTCCATTATCAGCAGAAATACGATTAACAAATCTACCTGATCCAAATGAAGTATCTTTTAAACATTCAACACATTTATTTCCTATATCTTTGCTCATTTTTTCCCTTTCTTTATTGTAATAAATAGTAGCTTAAAAATAATAGATCAGCGATAATTAATACTTCAATCATTTTTTATTGTTCTGACTTTCTTTCATAATCATATCAATTAAGGTGTCAGAGCTATAGTTTTTTAATAAATCCTGAAGTTGCTCTAATGCTTTTTTCTTTTTTTCATATGTCATGTGCTTGTTAGCACTATCAATTAAATCTATTTCATGCCTTGTTCTATCTGTCATTATTCCTCCTTAATGTAATAAAAATTTATCATGTAATTTTTGACCTAATTTAACTTTACCTAAAGCAACACACAAAGACACCATATAACCAGTATCATAATAAATATCTCTAGTGTCCATATCGCTATCAAAATCTCTTTTTAAATCCCAAAATACATTTGATATTAATTTTCTTATTTCTTTTGTTTTCATTATTCCCCCTTATCTAGTTTTATATTTTCACTTCCACAATTAGCACAAACTTCGGTCATTTCTGATAGTTCATACCATGAATAACTTTGTTCAGGTGCTTCTTGAAATTGTTTTAATAGTGTTCCTTCTGTAAATCCACAATCTATACACTTCATTATTCCCCCTGATATTTTGGTATCATTAATAAAAATTTTACAAGAAATAAGATAAACATTAAGAACCCCCATTTAAAATCAATTTGAGTAATAACCAATAACCCAAACATAGCCATACAATAGCAAAGAGAAAAATATATTGCTCTAATCATTGCAAACCCCCAATAGCCCAAAGATGTAAAATATACATCCCCAAACTTGTAAAACCTATTACAAAGGTTAAGCCAAAAATAAGCATCCATTTTAAGTCGTTCATAAGTTATCCCTTCTTTTAATTGTCAATAGCATTATATTTATTGTTTGTCAATAGCATATTATAACCATTCATGTTTTAAATAATAACCATCATCCCAAATTTTTCGGCATAATTCATAAACAGTCTGAAACCCCATATCCATATTACCAAAACCTCTTTTAATCGTATAACCATTGTTTTGATCTAGTTTGTGGTCAAATATTTCTGAATAATGATAAGTACAATTAAAAGGTCTATTGTCTTTTATATATCTCAAATAAATATAAATAGTTCCATTTGGTGTTCTTTTATGTAATTGAGTGTATATTGTATCACCTTTATTAAATGTTCTTTTCATGTGTTCAATAGCACAATCAAAGTCCAATTTCTTTTGAGCCTTCTTTGTTGCCTCTGTAATTTTCCATTCTTTTGATAAATCAAGATGGTTAATTATCCAATGTCTAGCTTCTTCAGTATTAGGAAAATCCTTTTCAAAATGATCTCTAATATCTTTATTATTTGTAATTAAGTATTGCATTGTTTTCCCTTTCTTTTTTTTGTTTTATTATGTATAAATTAAACATAACAACTTAATATATTATTGTCAATAGCTTGTCAATAGATAAATAACATGAATAATATTAAATTTACAAATGAAATTTTAGATCAAATATATTGCCAATTAGCTTTGGGTAATGGAATTAAAAACATATTAAAAGACTTAAATCTATCATGGGAAGGATTTAGAAAGCTAATGCACAAAAAACCCAAAGTTAGAGAACAATACGAATTAGCCAAACAAGATGGAGTTGATTATTTATTATCAGAAAGTGCGACTGAATTAAGAAAAGCAATAGAAGATTTTAAAGCAAATGGAAAAGGGGATCTTGCTACAAGCCATTTAATTAAAGAAGCTGTAGCATTAACTAAATGGAAAGCATCTAAATTGTTGCCAAAATACAATGACAATGCACAGAAACTACAGCTCTCAAATGCTGATAATAAGCCATTGATTGTCAAATGGTCTAAAGATTAATTTAAATTAATTCAATAAAATCAATATTAATATCTTTGCAAAGCCTACTTTCTTTGAACATTTATGTAAAAAGTTGCCTTCACATCATATAAGCAATTTTTTTTATAAGTTGTGCCTCTGTTCGCTTGTTGCGTTAATATAATTTAATTTATTCCCTTATAAGTCGCTTCTGATACTTAATGATTATCACCGCAAACTAGAAAGAGCATAGTTTTTATGGGGGGGATCAAAAAGGGTGTTCCCTTCTATGACATTTTGCGTTGCGTTAATAACGTTAGGAGGTATATATATCTAAACAAGGAGAGCCGATAATGTTCAAAACAGATAAACCAAAGATTAATGCGTTAGTTGTTATTTCAGAATCAACTAATTCTGTCATAATACATTTTGATGGCTTTAACGATTTAAACGAAGCACATGACTTTAGCGATTACATGATTGAAGAACTAGGAATAAACCCATTGCAATATACTTTGAATAGAACTATTCATTAAGGGGGGTTTTATTTAAAAATGGCAGAAATCACAATTCCATATACACCTAGAAAACTACAAAAATTTTTGCACAATGAGATGCTTAAGCACCGATTCAATGTAGTTGTTGCACATAGGAGGTCTGGCAAGACTGTAATGTGTATCAATCACATGATTAGAGATGCTTTGACCAACCCTAAACCTAATCCAAGATATGCCTTTATTTCGCCAACATTTAAACAAGGTAAATCTACTGCTTGGGATTACATAAAAAATTTCGGCAAGAACATACCATTTGTTAAATTCAATGAATCAGAATTAAGATGTGATTTTCCTAATGGTGCAAGGATTACAATTCTAGGTGCAGAAAACGATCAAGCATTAAGAGGTATATTTTTGGATGGTTGTGTCATGGATGAAACCCAAAGCATATCCCCAACGATATTTCCAGAGATTATCAGACCTGCATTGGCAGACCGAAAGGGATGGTGTATTTTTATTGGTACACCCAAAGGACAAAATTATTTTTACAAATTACATAAAGATGCACAAGAGCAGAAGGATTGGTGGACTGGGGTGTTTAAGGCAAGTGAAACTAAAATACTAGATCAAGATGAATTAGACTCTGCTAAACAAATGATGTCAGAAGATTTATACGACCAGGAATTTGAGTGTTCATTTCAAGCTGCAATTACTGGATCATACTATGGAGCAATCATTGAAGATTTAGAAAAGACAAAAAAAATTACTGATGTACCTTATGATGAAAATTTAGATGTGGAAACATGGTGGGATCTAGGATTAAAAGACTCTACAGCTATTTGGTTTGTCCAAAGGCATAAAGATGAAATTAGAGTTATTGATTATGAAGAATCATCTGGAGAAGGATTAGATTTCTATGCTGACCTGCTAGACTCCAAACCTTATAAATATGATAGACATATAGCTCCACATGATATAAAAGTTAGGGAATTAGGAGCTTTCGGAAAATCAAGATTAGAATCAGCTCTTGAATTAGGTATATCTTTTGATATAGCTCCAAAACTTTCTATTGAAGATGGGATTGAAGCTGTTAGAAAAGACTTACCTAAATGTTATTTTGATAAAAATAAAACATATCAAGGAGTAGAGGCTTTGAAGGCTTACCAAAAAAAGTGGGATGATAAAAACCAATGTTTTAAAAACAGACCCATTCATAACTTTGCCAGTCATCCAGCAGATGCTTTTAGATATGGTTGTACTTTTGTTGGTGGCAAAATGACTAATTGGAAAGAGCAAATTGATATTAACACAAGTTACATAGTTTAGTATGGCAGATAAAAAAATAGAATTTGATTTAAAATTAAAAAGCCTTCTTGGTAATCACATAGAAAATGCTTTAGGATATTTGGGTGGTAATCTTTCTGAAGGTAGAAAAAAATCTATAGAATATTATCTAGGAGATAAACTTGGAACAGAAATAGATGGTCGTTCACAAGTAGTATCAACTGATGTATCTGATACGATTGAAAGTATCTTACCAAATTTATTAAGAGTATTCACAGCATCCGATAAAGTAGTTAAGTGTGAACCTGTAACTGCTGAAGATGTACCTTTAGCTGAACAAGCAACTGCATATTTAAATCATGTCTTTTACAAAGACAATGATGGCTTTCAATTATTATATAATTTTTTCAAAGACGCATTAATTGAAAAAAATGGTTTCTTAAAAATTTATTGGGATGAATCTGAAACTGTTGAGTTTGAAACTTATGAAAACTTATCAATGGAAGATAAGGAAGCATTATCTGATACTAAAGATGAAATAGAAATTATTGAAGAAGAAGAATTTGAAGATGAAGATGCTAAAGCAGAATTTGAAAAAGTAATAGAACAATATGAAGCTCAAGGTATGACAGAGCTTTCAGAAATAAAAACTCCTGACTTTGTTTTATATAATTGTAAAATTAAAAGAATTAAAAAAACTGGTAAAATAAAAATTGAATCTGTACCCCCTGAAGAATTTTTAATTGATCGTAATGCTAAAACAATTCAAGAAGCAGATTTCGTTTCTCATAAAGTTTTAATGTCAAGATCAGACTTGGTGGCTATGGGTTATCCAGAAGAAGAAGTAAATAAAATTCCTGCATCAAGTGATGATATTTATAATACTGAAAATATGGTCAGGCAAAGAAATGTAGATGAATATCCTGTAGATAATTATACTCAAGGTCAAAACACAAAAGTTTTAATTTATGAATCTTATGTAAGATATGATGAGGATGAAGATGGTATTGCAGAACTGCGAAAAATAATTTCAGCAGGAGATGATGGTTCTATGGTGTTAGAAAATATGCCATGTGATAATATTCCATTTGTAACAATTACACCTATACCAATGCCACATAGATTTTATGGTAGATCAGTTTCTGAATTAGTTGAAGATATTCAATTAATGAAATCAACTGTAATGCGACAGTTATTAGATAATATGTATTTAACAAATAATAATAGAGTTGCAGTTATGGATGGCATGGTAAACATGGATGATCTATTAACGACTAGACCTGGTGGTGTAGTTAGAACTAAACAACCACCTAATCAAGTTATGCAACCTTTACAAGCTCAACCAATATCTAATCAAGCATTTCCATTATTATCTTATTTAGATACTGTAAGAGAAGCAAGAACAGGTATTACAAAATCAGCACAAGGACTAGATGCAGATACATTAAATTCTAAAACTGCTACTGGTGTAAATGCTTTGATGACACAAACACAAATGCGATCAGAATTGATTGCAAGAATATTTGCTGAAACAGGTGTTAAAGATTTATTTAAAAAAATATTTGAACTGATGGTTAAGTATCAAGACAAACAAAGAGTTGTAATGATTAATAATATGTATGTTCCTGTAAAACCTACAGAGTGGAAAGATAGATTTAATATATCAATCGTTGTAGGACTTGGTACAGGTTCTAAAGAACAACAAACAGTTACATTGAATAGTATTTTAGAAAGACAGATACAAGCATTTCAATTACAAGGTGGAAAAGAAATGCCAATGGTTACATTAAAAAATATTTATAATACTTTAACTAAAGTAATTGAGAATGCAGGACTTAAAAATGTAGAAAGTTACTTTGTTGATCCTGATATAGGCAAACAAATGATGCCACCTCCTCAACCACCACCTTTAACTCCTATTGAAAAAATAGAATTTACTAGAATTGATGCAGAGAATAAAAGAAAAATTGCTGATGTTGAGTTAAAATACAAAGAGCTACAACAAAAATCAGAAGAAATGGCTTTAGATTTTGAAGCAAAGATAAAAGAAATAGCTTTAAAATATAATACACAACTAGATACTACTAAAATAAAAGCTGATGCAGACCTAGATAAGATTATGATGGCTAATCAATCCAAAATTCTTGAAAAAGCACAACAATCTGCTAATATGTTCAGCAAACAAGTACAAGGACTAGATGAAAATCAAAGACCAGGCAAGGAGATCGGAGGAGATCAGCCGATCCAACCAAGCCAAACAAATACTGGAGAGTAAAATTTTTATAGAGGCTGTTGATTCTCTAAAAAAACTTTACTCTGAAGCACTACTTGAAAAAACTGGTGCTAAAGAAAGTGATACCAGAGAAAAACTTTGGATTGCTTATAATGTTGTTGGAAAAGTAGAACAACATCTTCAGACTGTTATTGAAACAGGGAAACTTGCTTCAAAACAATTAGAAGATTTTAGAAAACAACAAGATAATACAAAATTTTAACCACAATGGTTAGAATAAGCCAAGTCGTAAGACAGCTTAACTATGGAGGACTATATGTCTGACTCAAACCCTTTACTGAATAATAGTTCAGTACAAGGTGCTGCTAAACATATTGAAGGTTTGATGGACACCAAAGGTGTTATCAACAAACCACAAGAAGAAGCAACACCAGTTGAACCGAAAGAAACAGAAGCGAAAGCTGAAGATAATCAAGAAGTTCAACAACAACCTGAAGCTCAACAAGAGGAAACTCAAGAAGCTCCAGTTGAAGAAGAAGCATCACAAGATGAAAATGCAATTGAAGAACAAACAACCAATCTACACCAAGTTACAGTTAATGGTGAAAAGATTGATGTTGACCTTGAAGAATTAAAAGCAGGTTATCAAAAAGATGCCGACTATAGACGAAAAACTGAAGAAATAGCGATTGAGAAAAGAGAGCTAAAATCTGAAGAAGATCGTCTTAAAAAACAGTATTCAACAAAGATGGATGATTTAAACTCTTTGGTAGTTACTTTGAATGCTGAAATTAACAACGATATGAATTCCAAAGAACTAGATAAACTTTGGGATGAAGATCCAACTGAAGCTGCAAAAATTGATCGTAGAATTCAGAAACGAAAAAATACGATACAAGATGCACAGCACAAATTGAGAGAGCATCAGCAAACTCAATTTCAGGAAATATTAAGAGAAGAACAAAGAAAACTTCACTTAAGACATCCAGAGATAGCTGACCCCTTAAAAGGTGCAACAGTTAAATCAAATATTGTTAGTTATTTAAGTTCTAAAGGATTCTCTAATGAGGATGTTTCAAGAATTTATGACTCAAGAATGTTTGATGTGATTATGGATGGAATGGGTTATAAGAAATCTAAAGAAGTTAAACCTAATTTAGTTTCTAAAAAAATCAGACCATCTGGTAAGTTTGTTAAGTCAGGCACAAAATCTACTAAAGAAGAATTAAACTCTAAATCTAGGTTGAATCAAATTAGAGCGTTGAAAAAGTCAGGAAGTCCAAAAGACGCAACTGATCTTTTGATGCGTTATTTATAAACAATAACCTAAATAAGGAGATAAACAATGGCTGTATATCAAACATACCAAACAGTCGGCATAAGAGAAGATTTGGCAGATATTATTTATTCAATATCACCAACTGAAACACCTTTTATGTCTGGAATTGCTAAAGAAAAAGCAACACAAACTACTCACCAATGGCAAACAGATGCATTAGCAGATGTTGCTGCTAACCATGCAGTTGAGGGTGCAACGATTAGTTACCCTACATTGAGTGCAACTACTAAAGAAG
>JGI20158J14315_10000675_pt1 | contig 25710 bp, 25 predicted proteins | sample COG_08_FD_14315 | JGI IMG/M metagenome (IMG submission 14315)
GAGGAGGCTTGTCTGATGTAAAAAGAAGAATTAAAGACAATGATGCTAATGCTAAAAAGGTACTTTTTGATCAGCATAATACCAGAACATCACTTGATATAAAGCAATTTAGATATGGTAGCTATGATCGAAATGCTAGAATTTATTTCCCTATCTATTTGGGGTATAATTTTCCAGAATCATACCCTGTAAGTAGAGTTAATTTTTCTGATATTAAAATACCTAGTGTCGATCAATTCGACGTCTCAACTGAGATGAGAAAATCATACCCTATAATAGATCGTAACAATCTGCAAAGAAATATTAGGACAATTGAAGATAATGCTAGTTCCGATAAATAATGCCAATTATCAAATGGGTGTTGGTGTAGCTAATAAAAAATATTTTTTAATGGAATTGACGCAAAATGAATATATTTAATATTTTTAAGAATGAATTTAAAGAAATAATACATAAATTATCTCAAAAATTAGACATTGAAATTGACAATAGCAAGTTAGATATCTTTACTGTTGAGCCTTGTAAGGACGAAAAAAATGGCGATGTAGCGACTAATATTGCTATGATTTTTGCTAAGGATTTTAAGAAAAATCCTAGAGACTTAGCTGCCTTGATTATTTTGGAAATTAAAAATAATAATAAAGTTAATCAAATTGAAATCGCTGGGCCTGGATTTATTAATATTTTTCTAAAATTTAATATTTTGCAGGAATTTTTATCAGATATACTGAAAAAAGACCAAGTCTCTCTTCCTCAGATTGGTGATAATAAAAAAATTAATATTGAATACGCCTCTCCTAACCCCACTGGACCAATGCATATTGGTCATGCTAGGGGCGCAATATATGGCGATATATTAGCGAGTCTTTTGCAAAAAACTGGATTTGACGTCACTAAAGAATATTATATTAATGATGCTGGAAGTCAGATAAATAATTTAGTTAAATCAGTTTATTTAAGATATCTGGAGCTGTTTGGTCAGGAAATTGTCTTTTTAGATGGTTTATATCCTGGTGATTATTTAATCCCAATTGCCAAAACCATAAAGGATCAATACCAAGACAATCTAATTAACAAAGAAGAGGGTGAGTATTTTAATATTATTCGAGATCTGGTTCTTGATGAGATGATAAAATTGATTACTGATAATTTATCCAAGATGGGAATAAAGCATGATATTTTATTTTCTGAAAAAAAAGAATTACATGAAAAGGACAAAATTACTGAGGCAATAAAAATTTTAAAACAAAAGAATCTTATTTATAGAGGCGTGATTGAGGCTCCAAAAGGTAAGAAAGTAGAAAATTCTAAACAAGATAATTCCCAAAATAAAAACTCCCAAAAGGAGCAATTATTATTTAAATCAACTAGTTTTGGCGATGATATGGATCGAGTATTGCAAAAATCCGATGGTTCTTATACTTATTTTGCTGCTGATATTGCGTATTGTTTAAATAAATTCCAAAGAGGTGCTGAGCAAATGATTTTACCATTAGGCTTTGATCATTCTGGTTATGTTAAGAGGTTAACAGCTGCAGCTAAAGCAATTACTGACGATAAGGTTGAGATTAAAATAATACTTTGTCAAATGGTGAAGTTTCTTAAAAATGGAGAATCTCTGAAGATGTCAAAAAGAGCTAATAATTTTATTATGGCGACAGATGTAATTGAGGAGGTAGGAATTGATATTTTGAGGTTTATGATGATGAGTAGAAAAAATGATATGGAAATCAATTTTGACTTAGAGGAGGTAATCAAGCAATCTAAAGATAATCCAGTTTTTTATGTACAATATGCTCACACTAGATGTCATTCAGTAATGAGGAATTTGACGGAGTCAATTCCTCATTTGTCAAATATTTTCGAAGATGATATAGATACCGATATCTTGTCAAAATTAACTCATCCGGCTGAAATTTTGCTCGTTAAAAAAATAATTCTTTATCCAAGAGTAATAGAAATGTCGGTTTCTAATTTTGAACCTCATAGGATTGCTTTTTATTTGCAAGAATTAGCTTCGCAAATTCACTTTTTATGGAATGCTGGAATTGAAGATGACAGCCTCAGATTTATCATTAAAGATAACGAATCCTTAACTAAGGCTAGAATCTATCTTTTAATGGCAAGTGCTAAAATTATTGCCTCAGCATTAGATATATTTAATATTAAAGCTTTGACAAAAATGTTATGATGGAAGAAGATTTTTATTATTCCAGAGATAATGCTGCTCGATTTATAAAGGTGGTTGCTAGAAAAGCTATAAATTTTACCTTAATTACAATTTCCGTTGCCTCTTTTTTGTATGTAACGGTTAATGCTTATGATTTTGATGAGCAACAAAAAGAAAAATCAATAAAAATTATTAAATCTCCAGAAGGGATAATTAAGGTAAGGGGTAGGAAAGACGTTAAGAGGGTGGATCATTTAGATAAAATGATTTACAAAAATATTGTTGGCAATGGTAAGGAGGATATTATAAGTAAGGATGTAAAAATAATTAAAAATATTAATTATCCCTCTTATTCAGATATAAAAAGAGTAAAGAAGGTTTCGGCTGTTAGTAGAATTAAGAAACAAGTAAAAATAGTTGATTTAGGTAGTGACAAGGATTCGTTGGAATATGGGTCTACTAGGGTTCAGGTTGCAGCTATGGGTTCAAAGGATTCGGCTGAGAGATATTGGCGTTATATCTCAAATAGAAACTCTGATCTTGTAGAAAACTATAATAGATATATTACTAAAATTGATTTAGGGCAAAGAGGTATATTCTATCGTTTACAAATTGGTAATTTTAAAACTCAAGATAAAGCTGAAAATTTTTGTCAGGAGTTTATTTTAAAAAACAATAAGGACGAGTCCGATTGTATAATTTTGGATTGAGTTTTTAAAGAGATGACACAGGAATTTAAGTTTATAAGGAGTTTTGGTAGGATAAAAAGTAGAAAACTAGGTCAAAATAGAGTAGATTTGTTTAATAATATTCTGCCAAAATTTCAATTTGAAGTCGATAACTTAATTAAAAATAATAAATTTTCTAAAATTAATTTAGAGATTGGATTTGGTTCTGGTGATTTTCTATTTGAAAATGCCAAAAATAACCCTGATCAATTATTTATTGGTTCAGAAATTTATATTAATTCTATTGGCAATTTACTTACTAAATTAGAAAAAAATCCACTAAATAATGTCAAGATCTATCAAAATGATGTTAGGTTTTTATTGGAAAAATTACCAAATAATTTTTTAGATCAAATTTTTATTCTTTTTCCTGATCCTTGGCCTAAAAAACGCCATCATAATCGTAGAATTATTAACCATAATTTATTACAGATATTAAATTATATTACCAAACCACAAGGTAAGTTACTAATTGCCACTGACCACCCATCTTATCAGGAGTTTTTACTGGATTTTCTGCCAAAAAATCAATTTTTTACCCTAGATGCTAATTTCCATCAAAATCCTCATTTAGAGCCAGACTTTTGGGTTAAAACCAAATATCAAGAGAAGGCTATAAAAGAGGGTCGTGATTCAATGTTTTTTAATCTTACTAGAAAGTAATTATTATAGAAAACTCTGAAAAAATAAAATATTATTTACCAAAATTGATCTTTTTAGTTCTCTTTTATCAATAAATCATGCTTTTTGAGTAGTGACCATTGACTAAACTGAAAAAATATGATATGATGTAATGATCATGAATGTATTATATCTTAAGTATGGCAATTGAAGAAAGTGTAGAACAAAGTAATAGTGATTTGAATGAATCAGAGTTAGAGGAGTGGGTTAAAAAATTTGTTGTCGATGAAAATGCAATAACATTAGAAGAATTAAAAAAATCCGCTCAGATTCAAGCTCTTATTTTTTCTTTTAAGGTTATTTCTCTTAAAGCTCTACCTAATTATGGGGGAAGTTTTATAGGAGGTTCTGTGGCAGCAGGAGTTGCTATGGGAAGTGCTTTTTGTGGTGTTGGAGCGATACTAGGTGGTATTGGTGGAGCAATACTAGCTTCTACGCTTGATCATAACTATACAAAACATTATAGTTATCAATATGATTTTATTAATCGATTCCTAAATGATTTTTCTAGTCTAGAAGAAGAATTAAATCACAATACACATTATACTAACAAAATAGTTGGAAATAATGAATTATCTAATGAGGATTTATTTTATAATATAAGTGATGAAAATATACTAGAACAATTAAAGAATATAATTAGAAAATCACATGAATATGCTCATTTACGATTAACAAATGAAGTAGAAACATTAGGTACTACTGCTAAAACTATTGTGGCTTCTGGCATTGTTTCTGCTGTGGTTGGGGCTGGGGTTGGGTACACACATCTTCTTGGTAATACATTCTTAGAACCTATTGTAAAAGGATCTTTACAAGGAGGGTCATCTAATGCAGTATCTTCGCTGTTAAAGGGTGGGGGTGGAGAGGTTGTTGTAAATGGTGCAGCCCGTGGTGCATTCTTTGGTTCAGTCTTTGGTGCAGTCCCTGTTGTACTTGATACAGTCACTAGTGCTATTTATGAACATGGGGTTAAGCCACTAGGTGAAGCAGCCTTTGATCCAATCTTTGATAAAGTCACTGATGCAGTTCATACAGACTTTAGTACTATTTATGAACATGGGGTTAAACATCCTAAATACTTTGGGAGTGAAGATAAACCTGAATGGAATACAGTATTGAAAAATTTGCAAGAAGCTAAAACTTTTCAAAGTGTTGACAAGATCTTCAAAGAAATTCGAGATGATAACGATGATTTTGCCAGCGAGTGTATGAGATATTTAAACGAAAATGAGCGAGTCTTTGTGGACGAATATTTTAAAAAAGATCATGTTATGGAAGGTCGAGATTTTCCCAATGCATATAAAAATCCTGAAAGTGCGACAAGTGAAAGCGATTATGCTACAGATTTAAGCGAAATTTTACAAAATTTTATCGCAGATAGATATAAAAGTTCATTTGATTTGTTGCCCCTCTTTATTGACACACCTAGTCCTAATGTAACTATACTACAACCTACTCGTCACTCTATGGCTATACAAAATGATAAAATCGATCCATCATCTGAACTAAAGGATGTAAATCAAAAAAGAATATTTAGTGAATCTGCAAATAAAACTTTGAATGAAAAAGAAAGCTATGTTTATGCAAAAGCAGGGGCTTTTATAAACAATGTTTTGCAAAAAGAAGTAAATATTGTTAGAAATAAAGATATGGACTGTTTATTAATAAATGATTGTCGATTGAGTAATGCATCAATAAAAATAGAGTTTAAAGGAAGTGAAATAGAATTATCTTTTGTAAATAGAGATAATACTGCAGAAGTTGGAGTAAGTGAAATAGAATTATCTCTTGTAAGTAGAGATACTAAAAAAATTGACGGTGAGGTGGTTAATGTACAAGATATATTAAACTCTATCACAATTAATGTTTTTGATCAACATAATAAGAAAGGTAAAATTTACAAAGACATTTATACACAGACAAAACCAATAGAAATGGAAGCAAAAGAAGCTGAAAATAGAATAAGATTAATAAAAGAAGTAGTAAAACCTGAACAAAAAGTTGCATATCAAAGTTTATAATTATAATCCCATTAAGCCCTTAATTTTACTAAGATTATTTTCTGCAATTTTTTCCGCCCTATTTTTACCATCTATTAAAATATCATTAATATAATCAATATTATCCTCAAGATTGGCAATATTTTTTTGAATAATTTGTAATTTAGAGATTAAATTTTCAGCCAAATCTTTTTTAAAATCACCAAAACCGCAATTTTCATATTTTTGGGCAATTTCCTCTGGTTTTTGGCCGCTAGCAAAGGAGAAAATATTCAAGAAATTATAAATTTCTGGGCGATTTTTATCATAAGAAATTCCTAATACGGCATCTGTTTTAGCCTTTTTGATCTTTTTTTCAATTAATTTTGGATCATCATTTATATTGATTCTGGTTAAATCGCTAATATCTGATTTGCTCATTTTTTTAGTGCCATCTTGCAAAGACATAATTTTGGTAAAATTACCAGTAATTAGAGGCTTGGGGATGGTCAAAAAATCTGTTTTGTAATTTTCATTAAAGGAAATTGCCAAATCACGAGTTAATTCCAGATGCTGTTTTTGATCCTTACCAGTTGGGACTAAATCAGTTTGATATAATAAAATATCAGCTGCCATTAAGATAGGGTAAGAAAATAAACCAAATTATTATTTTTATCTCCTGCTTTATCCTTATATTGTGTCATGCGGGAAAGCCAGCCCATTGGGGCCATGGTGCCTAAAATAGCCAAGCCAATTCGGCATGGGCCGAAATTTGACTTTGAATGAAAATAATGGCCTTTTTTGGGTCAATCCCAAATGCCAAATAGCTAATTGCCAAATTTTGGATATTTTTTTTCAGTAATTTTGGGTCTTGTTTGATTGTTATAGAATGTAAATCCATAATGCCAAAAATACAATCATGCTGATTTTGTAATTCTATCCAATTATGGGCTGAACCAAGATAATTACCAAGATGTAAATTGCCAGTTGGCTGAATACCAGAAAAAACTCTTTTCATTTTTATAAATTCTATTTTAACATTATGCTGTAATAAACACTAGTTATTCAAGGTAATTGATACTAGTTAAATTTGCAATAAAGCTTTAAAAATCATGAAAATAAGGAGGAAAAATTTATTTACCAATTATTTTATAGAAAGTGAAAATCGTCAAATAGATTTTTTGATTTTACACAATATTGCGGCAGAAAATTTAGAGAAGGCTATTGATTTGTTAAAATTGCACGAAGTCAGTGCTCATTATGTTATTGATATTAATGGTGATGTTCATCAATTAGTTGAAGAAAAAAATATCGCTTTTCACGCTGGTACGAGTTATTGGAGCGGGGTCGAGGGTCTAAATAAAAATTCTATTGGCATCGAGTTTTTTAACCCTGATCCAGATAATTTAGATTTTACTGATCAGCAATTAGAGGCGGGAATTAAATTATCAAAAGATATTAAAAAAAGATACAATATTAAAAATTGTAATATTGTTGGTCATTTGGACGTGGCCTTTTTTTCTGAGATAGAAAATTTTGGTTATTTAGGTAGAAAAAAAGATCCTTCCTATAGATTTGATTGGCAAAGATTTTATGATAATAATTTGGGAGAAAAATTAAATTATAAAATTTTTGATTTAATAAGTAGTTTATCGTCTGTTGAGAGGTTAAAAGAGGGTTTGGCAAATTATGGTTATAAAATTAACAAGATAGATGATAATTTTGATGGACAATTACAAAGTGTGATTGATATTATTAGGTACAAATATAATTTTAAATTAAAAATGAAGGTAGAGATTTTTCAAGATACAAAAAACGCAATGCAATCCGGCTTTAAAAAGAGAGAATGTTGGTTTTTAAAGATTGTTTCTGAAAATAATTTAAAAAGAAGTGATAAATCCTCTCTACAGGGGTGGAATTCTTCTGATAATATGTATGATCAATTGAAGATTAAATTTTATAATAGGGAGGATGCTATAAAATATGCTAATGATAATGGTTATGAATATGTTATCAGGGAGTCTAAATGTAGTAAAGTTAGAAAAAAATCCTATCAAAGTAATTTTACAAACCCTATTTTGTGAAATGTTATAGTTTTTGCGGTCGTGGCGGAATGGTAGACGCGCAGCGTTGAGGTCGCTGTGAGATTAATATCTCGTGGAAGTTCAAATCTTCTCGACCGTACCAATAAAATTTTAAATGTTTGGAATATCCTTTTTTGAATTTGCGGTAATTTGCAGTATTTTTGTATTAATAGTAAATCCTAAAGATTTTCCAGAATTAGTTAGAAATATTGTAAAAATTTTTTATAAATTTAGGGATTATTTACATTCTTTTAAAGAGCAAATAAGTCAAATTTCTAAAAATACTGGATTTAATGATATTAAAAATGATGTTGAAAATAGCTTCAATGAAGAGAAAATAAAAAATATTAAGGAGATTACTGATATTTACGGTATAAAACATAAAATTAGCGATGAAAATTCTAGCACAAAATCGTAAGGCAAGATATAATTATGAAATTTTAGAAGAAATTGACGCTGGAATAATTTTAAAAGGTAGTGAAATTAAGTCTTTGAGAGCCGGAAAAGCTAGTATAGGAGAGGCTTATATTAGCGACAAGAAGGGTGACTTATTTTTAACAAATGCTAATATTGCCACATTTTCTGGAGCTAATCAATTTAATCACGACCCTTTACGGGAAAGGCAGTTACTATTACATAAAAAACAAATTGCAAAATTACTTAGCAAAGCTAAGATCAAGTCCCTTACAATTATCCCTTTGTCGATCTACCTTAATGAGCGTAATTATGCTAAGGTTAAGATAGCTTTAGTTAAGGGTAAAAAATTGTATGATAAGAGAGAGTCGATCAAGAAAAAAGACGAAGAAAGAAAAATAAATAGATTAAAATGAACATATTGATTGCCTCAGACCATGCTGGCTTTAAATTAAAGACACATTTAATTAGCGAACTGAAATCTGATTATAATTTTAATGATTTAGGTTGTTCTGACGAAATGTCCGTTGATTATCCGGACATCGCTAAAGATCTTTGTCAAAATTTATTATCTAAACCTAGTAAATATGATTTTGGTATTTTAATTTGTGGTACAGGTATTGGAGTTTCTATTGCAGCTAACCGTTTTAAAGATATTCGTGCTGCATTATGTAATGATGTAAAAGTAGCGCAATTATCTAGAAATCACAATGACGCTAATATTTTATGTCTAGGGGCAAGAATAATAGACGAGGATGTGGCTGTTAATTGCTGTAGATCATTTTTTTCTTCTGAGTTTAAAGCTGGTAGACATTTATCTAGAATTAATAAAATTTAACTATGATTAATCAAGTTTTTATATTTTCTGCTGGAGCTGGAACGAGAATGGCGCCTCTTACTAAGGATGCTCCAAAGCCGCTTCTTAAGGTTGGTAAAAAAGCGATTCTTGACCATATTCTTGATAGGATTAGGTTTTTAAAGGTTCCAAATGTAATTATTAACACATTTTATTTAAAGAAAAAAATAAAGGATTTTGCTTATAAGCATAAGGATAATTTAATAATTTCTGACGAGTTTACTAAGGTTGAAACTGGAGGTGGAATTAAATATGCTATAAAATCTGGACTTATTGATATAAATAAGCCGTTGATGTTAATTAATGGCGATCTTTTCTGGAAGGAAGATGAAGATTTTTTAACTGATATGATTAAAAAATTTAATTTAGAAAAACCTGATATTTTATTATCTTTAACAGATAGAAGAAAATATTTTGGTTATCGTGGAGAGGGAGATTTTAACTTATTACATAGTGGTAAAGTAATAAAAGATGCTAAAAATCCCTATGCTTTTACAGGAGTTCAGATTATTAATCCAAAAATTTTTAATAAAGCTCCAAAGGAAAATAGATTCTCAATTTCTCATTTTTACCATAATAAGAGTTTAAAAATTAATGGAATTGTTTCTAAAAATGATTTTTTTCACATAGGTGACGTAGATGCGTTAGAAGAGATTAACACTGATTATCATTTATAGTAGCCATTATTATTTAAGAATAAATAACCTAATTTATTTTATTACAAATGTACTTATTTACTAGTGAATCTGTATCGGCTGGTCACCCAGATAAGATTGCCGATCAAATTTCAGACTTAATATTAGATTATTTTTTTGAGAAGGATGTTAATTCTAGGGTAGCGGCGGAGAGTTTCGTTACTCCTTTTAAAATTATAATCGCTGGTGAAATTCGCTCTAATTTTGTACCGGATTATAAAGATATTGAAAATAGGATTAGAATCTTAATTAAGGATATTGGATATATTGTTGGTAAATTTAGCTATGATAAAATTGCCATTGAATTCTTGTTTAATAAGCAATCGGAAGATATTGCTCTTGGCGTAGATAGAGCTGGTAGAGATAGCGAGGGTGCTGGTGATCAGGGAATTATGTTTGGTTATGCTTGTGAAGAGACTGAGGAGTTGATGCCTGCTAGTTTAATGTATTCTCACAAAATTTTGCGCAAGATTTATGAGGATCAAAAGGGTGGAAAGATTTCAGGGTTTGGTCCTGATGCTAAGAGTCAGGTAACATTAGCTTATGGAGGTAATGGTGATATCAATTATGTTGACACCGTATTATTGTCCATTCAGCACCAAGAATCTATGGATATTTCTGATATTATCGCTCAAGTTAAGCCGATAATTTTAAAAACTATTCCAAAGAAATTTGTAACCGAAAGAACAAAATTTCTTTTTAACCCAACTGGAAAATTCATTGTTGGCGGTCCAGAGGGTGACGTCGGGCTAACTGGTAGAAAAATTGTTGTTGATACATATGGTGGTGCAGCTGCTCATGGTGGCGGCGCCTTTTCTGGTAAAGACTATACTAAGGTTGATCGTTCTGGAGCATATATTGCAAGATATTTGGCTAAAAATATTGTGGCGGCAAATTTAGCAAAAAAATGTTTAATTCAATTGTCTTATGCTATTGGAGTCGCAGAACCTATATCTATTTATATTAATTCATTCGGAACTTCTGTGGTTCCCGAGGGTGAAATTGTAAACTTAATTAGTAAAAATATTGACCTCACGCCACGTGGTATTAGGGGGTTACTTCAGTTAAACAAGCCAATTTATTTACCAACAGCAACCTACGGTCATTTTGGTAGAAATTATGACCCTAAAAGAGGTTTGTTTAGTTGGGAGAGGGTTGACAATAAATTTTCATTATAAATCTATAAGAATGACGTAGTTGTCGTTTATGATAATTTTAAGGTCCAGTAGCAATTTCCAACCTTAAAATACANAAGTTAAGGTAGTTTTNTTATCTTTTTATCCCAAAATCATCAAAAAGCCTTACAACCTGTTAGAGTGGGCACTCATATTCCAGTCATTTCTTTAAATGATAGATAGAAAAATTTTGATATATTGCTTATTTTAAGGGGATTGGTACGGCTATGTTATGTTTAAGACTCTGTAAAAATGTGGTAGCAAGATTTGTTTTTTTACATGAATATTAATTGTGATACATGTTTTCGTTGCATCTCAAATTTATCAAATTAAGATAAAACTTTTGTAGTCTCGTTTCTATTTAGCAAGATCCTATTGTAAAATTAAGATTGGTCAAAGGTTTTTTTGTTGAATGAGTTAGTTTAATTCAAATTATTAATTTTGTTAAAAAAAATTACTCCTCACATTATATCAAATAAGGAATGTTTACCGATAATAGAGGGCGGAAAAGGAGTTGGAGTAACTAACGGTATAACCGCTGGACATTTTGCAAAATCTGGTGCCGTAGGTACTTTTTCTGGTGTGAATGCTGATTATTATGATGAAAATGGCAATTTAGTTCCGGTGATTTATCGTGGCAGAACTAGGTCAGAAAGACATAGGGAATTGATTGATTATGGTATTAATGGAGGTATTGCTCAAGCTAAAATAGCTAATGATATTTCTGGTGGTAATGGCCGGATTCATATTAATGTTTTGTGGGAAATGGGTGGCGCCGAGGAAATACTTCACGGCATCCTTTCTAAGGCTAATAAACTAATTCATGGCGTAACTTGTGGTGCTGGAATGCCTTATCGATTGGCCGAAATTGCTGCCAAATATAATGTTTATTATTATCCTATTGTTTCCTCAATGAGGGCTTTTAGAGCTCTTTGGAAAAGGAGTTATAAAAACATGGCAACATTACTTGGTGGAGTAGTTTATGAATGTCCTTGGCGTGCAGGAGGTCATAATGGTCTATCTAATTCTGAAGACCCAAATGTGCCCCAAGATTCTTATCCAAGGGTTGTTGAGATAAGAAAATTTATGAACTCTGTAGGTCTGAATAACGTTCCTATAGTTGTTGCTGGGGGGGTTTGGAATATTAAAGAATATGAAGATTACCTTGATAATCCAGATATTGGTCCTGTAGTTTTTCAATTTGGTACTAGACCGATCTTAACTAAGGAATATCCCGTATCTGATTCGTGGAAAAAAAAGTTTTTCAGCTTAAAGGATGGAGATGTATATCTTAACAGATTTAGCCCAACAGGTTTTTATTCTTCAGCCGTAGAGAATGATTTTATTAGAGAGTTGAAAGATATTGAAGGTAGGCAAGTTGAGTTTAAGTCAAAATCTGATGATGATTTCACTGATTCCTTAGAATTTGGACCAAGGAAGAGATTGATCTATGTAAAAAAAGAAGATAAATTAAAAGCTTTAAAGTGGAAAGATGATGGATTTGATGAGTTAATGAAAACACCTGATGATACTGTTATCTTTGTTGCCAAGAAAAAATCTGAACAAATTATTCAAGATCAGGTTGATTGTATGGGCTGCCTAAGTCAGTGTCGCTTTAGTAATTGGACTCAAGATCCTGAAGCTAATTTTTCAAATGGCAAGAAGGCTGATCCAAGAAGTTTTTGTATTCAAAAAACTTTACAGGATGTTAGGGTTGGAAGAGATATAGAAAACCAATTAATGTTTGCTGGTCATAACGCTTATAGATTTGCAACAGATCCTTTTTATAAAAATGGTAATATACCAACAATATCTGAGTTGGTTGACAGAATAATGATTGGTAAATAAATGTTAAATATTAACTTTATTAAATATCGTAAGGTGGCAATTGTTTTTTCGATTGCGTTAGTTCTCATATCCTTCCTTAGTCTTTATACGAAATTTCTTAATTTGGGTATTGATTTTACGGGGGGTATATTAATAGAAGCCCGTTTTAATGAAAAAGTAGACGTTACCAAGGTAAGGTCTGTTATCTCAAACTCCGGTGTAGAAAAATTTAATATTCAATCTTTTGATGAGAGGGATGTTATGATTCGCATTCCAGAGGATAAAAGTTCTGACCAACTAAAACTAGTTGAAAAAATTAAAAATTCTTTAAGTCAAAATTTTTCTAATATTGAATATCGTGAAGTTAATTTTGTTGGTCCTAAAATTGGATCAGAATTAATAAAGTCTGCTATTTTAGCGTTATTATTGTCGTGCTTTTTTGTTTTAATTTATGTTTGGTATCGTTTTGATTTAGAGTTTGGTATCTGGTCAATTGTCGCCTTACTTCATGATGTGATTATTACTGTTGGCTTTATATCTATAACTTCTTTGGAGTTTAATTCTACTTCTATTGCTGCATTATTGACTGTAATTGGCTATTCTATAAATGATTCCGTAGTGATTTATGATAGAGTTAGAGAAAATTTACAAAAATATAAAAAAATGCCTATTTCTGAAGTTATCAATATAAGTATTAATTCTTCATTTAGAAGGACGATAGTTACTTCTGGAACAACTTTGGTAGCTCTTTTGGCTTTAATATTATTTGGTGGAGAAATTTTAAAGACGTTTAGTGTAAGTTTATTTTTTGGTATATTGATAGGTACTTATTCATCTATTTACATTTCTTCAGCTTTGTTGGTTTTTACAGATCCAAGAAAAATTAAATAATTTTAATTATGAGAAATATATTTCTTATATTTTTACTATCTGCATTCTTATCTTTTACTGCTTTAGCTGACGATCATGCTAGTCATGATGTGCAATTGGATAATTTAAGAAAGGAGTATCAAGAGAAAAAACAAGCTATATTAAAAGAAAGAAGGTCGGAGGTTGACAGAAGGAGTGAAGGTAGAGCTGAAGCAAGAAAAAGAAGAAGAGAAAGTAGAGGTTCGAGAAGGGGTAGTGGAACTGATGATCAAGATGGTAGTAATAGTAATAAGGAATATAGGAAGAATAGAAGGTTTGACAGAAAATCATCTTATAAAGAAGGTGGGAGCCAAAATAAACGACAATTTAGAAAGAAAGATAATTCTAATAAGACAGAAATGAGTAAGTTTAGGTATAAAAAAAATCAAGGTAGGGGTGATATAACACCAAAACCCACCTTAAAATAAATAATATATCAAATATTTTTACCTGTCATTTATAAAAAATAACTGGAATATGCCTACATTTTATAAGGTTTTTTGTAGATAATGGTAAAAAAAATAAAGATAGATTGCCTAGTTTTTTAACATGGTTTTTAAAGTGGACATTGCTATTAGTTTGGTTTTGTAAAAAATAAATTAAAAAATCCTCAGAAACTGTTCAAGTTATTTTTGTGCAGATTTTTATTGTAGGTTTTAAGAAAAGTTAATATGAATATTTCTGATCAAGTAAAGTATATTAAAGATAAAAAGTCTGATATAATCCAAAATATAGATCACAACTCTTATAATGATATTATTTCTATCGAGAAGGGTGCTATAGTTGATTTTTTAATATTCTTACGAGATGATGAAAATCTAAAGTTTAAGATGTTAATTGATTTATTCGGCGCAGATTTACTTGGAATTAGATCCCCTAGGTTTGAGGTAATTTATAATTTATTGAGTTTTAAATATAATACGAGGCTAACTATTAAAGTATCTCTGTCTGATGGAGAATCTATTGATAGTGTCTCTAAGGTTTTTGAGGCTGCTAATTGGGCAGAAAGAGAGGCTTTTGATATGTATGGAATTAAGTTTAAAAATCATCCAGATTTAAGAAGAATCCTTACGGATTATAATTTTGAGCATTTTCCCTTAAGGAAAGATTTCCCCTTGAGTGGTTATGAGGAGGTTAGGTATGATGAAGAAAAGAAGGCTGTTATTTATGAAAAGGTAAAATTAACTCAAGAGTTTCGTGATTTTGATTTCGAAAGTCCGTGGAGCGGTATCCAAAATCAGTTACCGGGTGATGAGAAGGTTAGTTAGTAATAATCATATAATGCCAATTTCCCACCTATAACACCAAAGTGTATCTATAATGTAACATTTATGCTTGTTGTTTTGGCCAAAAATTATCATAAAATTTAGCTAAATATATTCGGATATTAAGCGTAAATTTAGTAATAAATTTCTAACCAAAATTAGTTGACCTAAAGTTGCATTATAAATGAATTTTGTTATAATACTGGATAAGTAATAGCGTAATCTGGCTTCATTTTTTAAGATTTTAAGTGTCAAAAAAGCTTTGTACCCATTAATATAGGGCAGTCGTTTTTTTGACAATTTTAGTCTTAAAATATTTTGTTATATAATGTCTTATAAGGTAGAAGCGTTATAAGAATATGATCCCTTGATAGACAAGTTAATTATATTAATATATGGGTTTTTTTAAAAATAATTTACAACTTATTAAGCAATATACATCTTTACTATTTGGCTTTTTTTTAAAGTCTGGATTAAGTTTTAAGGCTTTATCTTACATAGTAATTTTATCTTATGGGGTGTCTTACTTTATCATCTTGCCATTGGTAAATTTTTTTGATAATGCCTTTTTACAATCTGCCTTGTCATTTTTAGTGATTATTTTTTATATAAGGCATATTTATTTATTCTACAAATGCTATCCACCAAAAAAAGAGATAGTAAGCCACGAAAGAAGCTTTGTTGACAGAGTTTTTTTAAAAAATCCAAGACCTATTCATCGTGGTGATTTTATTAAGATAATTATAGCAATTAATTTATTCATCGTGACAATATTTTTTGATTATTTTTTATGACCGGAATTAATTTTGGTAATTATAAACTATTAAATGATCTTAAGTTTCCAAAAGATCTTAAAAAGTTAAGAAGGTCTCAGTTGCAGGATGTTTCGGATGAGCTTCGCCAACAAACAATAGAAATAGTATCGAAAACTGGTGGTCATTTAGGTGCTGGTCTTGGAGTTATTGAGTTGACCACCTCTCTTCATTACGTATTTGACACTCCGGATGACAAGATTATTTGGGATGTTGGTCATCAATCATATCCCCATAAAATTTTAACCGGCAGAAGAGAAGAGATGCTTACCATTAGGCAAGAGGGTGGCATTAGTGGTTTTACAAAAAGATCAGAAAGTAAATTTGACCCTTTTGGAGCTGGTCACAGTTCGACTTCTATTTCTGCAGCTCTTGGTTTTGCCTTAGCTCGTGACATTAAAAAAGAAAAAAGAAATATAATTGCTGTAGTAGGGGATGGTGCAATTAGTGCTGGCATGGCTTATGAGGCACTTAATAATTCTGGATCTGCTCATAATCGTTTAATTGTCATTTTAAATGACAATGATATGTCTATTTCTCCTCCCGTTGGAGCTATGTCCAATTATCTTTCTCGTCTTGCTGCATCGAAATCTTATTTAAAAATTCGCGATATTTCTAAGAAGTTTTTAAAAAAATTACCCGACTCCATTGCTAAATTCCCTAAAAAATTTGAAAAGGCTGCTAAGGAATGGTGGATGGGTGGCAATATCTTTGAAGAGATGGGTTTTTATTATATCGGTCCTGTTGACGGTCACAATGTAGATATTTTGGTGACTATACTAGAAAATATTAAGAATGATAAGTCTGACACTCCAATTTTAATTCATATTAAGACTGAAAAGGGTAGGGGTTACAATAAAATTATGTCATCCGTCGACTCTCTCCATGCGGTAGTAAAATTTGACTCAAAAACGGGAGAAAAATACTCTCCAACTAGTGATATCCCGTCTTTTAGTAAAGTTTTTGGTGGGTTTTTAACAAAATTGGCAAAAATAGATAATGATATTGTGGCAATTACTGCAGCCATGCCAACTGGTACCGGTCTTGATATTTTCGAAAAAGAATTTNCAAGGAAGTCTAATAGATTTTTTGATGTNGGAATTGCTGAACAGCATGCGGTTACTTTTGCTGCTGGTCTTGCTTGTGAAAAAATTAAACCTTTTGTAGCAATCTATTCTACCTTTCTTCAGAGAGCTTACGATCAAATTGTACATGATGTAGCTATACAAAATTTACCAGTTAGGTTTGCAATCGATAGGGCTGGTTTTGTCGGTGCTGACGGCCCAACCCATGCAGGATCTTTTGATATTGCTTATCTTATTAATTTACCGAACTTTATTCTTATGGCTCCAAAGGATGGTGATGATTTGGCAAGAGCAATCAAAACATCCTTATCAATTGATAAGAATCCTTCAGCATTTAGGTTTCCAAGAGGAAACACTAATATTTCTAATCAATTACAAAATATCCTTAATTCGGAACTTACCCTTGAAAAGTTGGGGGGTGAATTGATAAAAATTAAAACATTACCAATAGGAAAGGGGAAAATTATTAAAAAGGGCGGGCGGATTGCCATCCTATCACTCGGATCAATTATCAATAATGTTCTTCTGGCTGATAAAATTTTACAAGAAAAGCACAATATTAATATCACTATTGCTGATGCTATTTTTGCCAAACCTTTTGATCAAGAACTGTTATTAGATTTAGCAGCAAGTCACGATGTCTTAATTACCATTGAAGAGGGAGTTATTGGTGGTTTTGGCTCTACAATTGCTGATTTTCTTTTAAAAAATGACATTTTGTTTAAAAATAAGTTAAAATTTTACCCTCTTCACATGGCAGATAAGTTTATTGAGCAGAAGTCAGTTGAAAAGATGCAAGAAGAATCTGGGATTGGGGTAAGTTCTATTGTAGATTTGGTCACTAATAGTATGACCTAGTTTTATCTTTTAAGCTTCTAATTACCAAAAATCCTTACATCCTGTTAATATAGGGCTGTCGTTTTTTGATAATTCTAACCTTAAAATATTTTTCTACATAATATATTGTAGGAGCGTCTAGAAATATCCCAATTATAAATGGGAATTAGCATAATCATAAATGAGTCAAGAAAATACAATAAAAATTTATACTGATGGTGCCTGTAGTGGCAATCCTGGAAGTGGGGGTTGGGGCGCTATTTTGCTTTATGGAGATAAGGAGAAGAGGATTAATGGCTTCGATTTAGAGACTACAAACAATAAGATGGAGCTTAGGGCTGTTATTGAGGCTCTAAAAATCATCAAAAAAAATGTTAAAATTGAAATTTATACTGATAGTATTTATGTTAAGGATGGTATAAGTAAATGGATTTTTTCTTGGAAAAAAAATGGCTGGAAGAATTCTAAAAAACAGGCAGTTAAGAATTCCGATCTTTGGAAAGAGTTAGATTTTTTGGTGCAAAAACATGATGTAGAATTTTTTTGGGTTAAGGGTCATAGCGGTGATAAATATAATGATATTGCTGATGAATTAGCTAGAGAAAAAATAAAATATTATAAATAACAGGACAAGAAAGATTTTAATCTACAAATCTCTAAACCGAGTAGGAAAATAATGTAATTCAGTGACCCTTGTGATAGGGGTGGTTGCTGGATATGGTAAAACTACGATAAATTTGTTCAATTAATACGCACCTAGCCATTAAGTGGGGTAGAGTAATTTTTCCAAAAGATATAAGGTGGTCAGCTTTTTTTTTAATTTTTTCGCCAAAACCGCTGGCACCACCAATGGCAAAGCAAATTTTTATACTCGATTCACGATAATCATTAATGATTTTTGATAAATTTTCTGTTGACAGAATCTTCCCTCCAGAATCTAAGCAGATTAAAATATAATTATCGGGTAAGTTTTCTAATAATAATTTTTCCTCCTTCTCTTTAACAATTCTTTCAGAAAGATTTTTGCTATTTTCTTTTATTTCTAATTCTTTTATATTAATCTTCCATTTGATTCTTTTTTGATAAAGATCAAAGATTTCCTTATATGGGCTATTGTTAATTTTGCCAATTGCTAAAATTTTAATGAACATTATTTTTCAAAAATTTATTAGATTTTTTATATTTTTAGCTTTTCTTTGCAGCTTCTCTTCTTTTGCGAGTAATCAAATTACTTCTATTGTCCTTTTAGAGGGTAAAAAATCAGTAAATATTATTATTTATAGTAAGAAAAAACCTGACTTTAAAAGTTTTTCTATCTCTGGCCCGGAAAGGTTAGTCATGGATTTTAATGACAGCAAGAATTATAGCAATTTTAAATTAGGTAAAAGTAAATTTTTTACTAGCTTTAGATCTTCAGAGTCTAAATTAAGCTCTCGTTTCGTTTTCGATGCTAAGAAAAAAATTAGAATTTTTCATACAGTTTCAGAACAGATTCAACTTTCTATGTCTGATAAATATTACAGGACAGTTATTAAAATTATTAATGAGTCAGGTAAGTCGGAGGCAACAAAAACAAAGCCAGTTATAGTTATTGATGCTGGTCATGGCGGAAAAGATCCTGGCGCTATTGGTGGGACAAGAGTCGAGGAGAAGGACATTACCTTAGCCTACGCCTTGGATTTAAAAAAATATTTAGATTCGCAAAAGAAATATAAGGTTTACCTAACTAGGTCTTCTGATAAATTTATTCCTTTGGCTAAGAGGGTTGGTATTGCTCGTAAAAAGGATGCTGATTTATTTATATCACTTCATGCTAATGCTTCAAAAAAAAAAGACACAAAGGGTTTTTCAATTTACACCTTATCTAATAAATCCTCTGACAAGGAGGCTGAAAAATTAGCTCAAAAGGAAAATAAGGCTGATATTATTGGTGGTATAAATTTAAAATCTGCTAGTGGTGATATTTTAGATATTTTAATTGATTTAGCGCAGAGGCATACTATGAACAGTTCCTCTATTTTTGCTCAGGAATTAATTAAAGTCATGAAAAGTCGAGGAGTTCATATTTTACAAAATACTCATCGTTTTGCCGGTTTTAAGGTTTTGACCGCTCCTGATATGGCTTCGGTTTTAATTGAGATTGGTTATTTAACAAATAAGGCAGAAGAGAGGAGGATGAAAAGCAACGTTTATAAAAGAAAGATATCAAAAGCGATAGCTAGGGGTGTAGAATTATATTTTAAAAAGAGCTATGAATAAAAAATATCTTCAATATTTATTACTTACATTGATAGCAATTTTAATAATTCTTTGGGTTGTTGACATTTCTAATCAAGAGGTGGAAAAAAGTAAAAATTATCAAATATTGGAAGATAATAGGCGTGAAATTATTGCTGTTTTTAAAATAATTGATGGCGATTCATTAAGAATGAAAAATGGCGAGGAGGTGAGGTTGTTAGAAATTGACGCGCCAGAATATAAGCAAACCTGCTTCAATAAAAATAAAAAACAGTATGATTGCGGAGAGGTTTCAACAAAATTCCTTAGGAAGTTAGTTAAAAATGTTAAGCTAACTTGTAAATACAGAAAAAAAGATATCTATAATCGTTATTTAGCTACTTGTTTTGACGGTAATAAAAATATTAATTACGAAATGGTTAGGAATGGTATGGCAATTATTTACAATATTCATCAAGCAAGCGATGAAGTAAAATATCTTGAAAAACAAGCAAGAAATAATAAAATTGGCTTATGGCAGGGAAGGTTTTTGGTCCCAAAAGAATTTCGAAAAATGAAAATTAAATAAAATGAAAGATAATCTAAAAATAGCGATTATTGGTGCATCAGGTTACACTGGTGTGGAATTAATTAAGATTTTACAAAATCATCAATTTGCTGATATTAAAATTTTAATTGCTGAATCTAACGCAGGTAAACACCTTTTTGAAATTTATCCACACTTAGATATCCTTGATTTACCAAAATTAATTAAAATTAATGAGGCAGATTTTTCTGATGTGGATGTTATTTTTTCTTGCCTTCCTCACAATCATAGTCAAAAAATTATTTCTGATATTTTATCTACAAATTGCAAAAAAACTCTAAAAATAATTGATCTAGCCGCTGATTTTCGTTTAAAAAGTACAGAGGATTATAGGGAATGGTATGGAGAGCATCAGGCAATAAATCTTCAAAAGGAAGCGGTCTATGCTTTACCTGAGATGAATCGAGAAGGAATTAAAAAGGCTCGACTTATTTCTTGTCCTGGATGTTATCCAACTTCAGTTTTGTTGCCATTATTGCCACTTTTAAATAATCACTTAATTAGTCCAAATAATATTATTTCTGACTCAAAGTCCGGGGTTACTGGCGCAGGTCGTTCTTTAAAAATTGGTAATTTATTTTGCGAAACCAATGATAATATTTTAGCTTACTCATTAGCAAGTCATCGTCATACTGTGGAAATTGAGCAGGAAATTAATTTTGTTGCCAAAAGTAATATAAAAATTGATTTTACACCACATTTAATTCCTGTTAATCGTGGTATTTTATCTACTATTTATGCTGATCTAGCTGAGGGTATTTCTGAGAAAGATTTGATAAATTGCTTACAAACTAAATATGAAGATGAATATTTTGTTAAAATCTCTAATCATATTCCATCAATTAAGGAGGTTTCTGGTACAAATCTTTGCAAAATTGCAGTTAAAAAAGCTCGCTCTAAAAATAGGGTAATTATTGTGTCAGTAATTGATAATTTAATTAAAGGAGCTTCTGGTCAGGCAGTGCAAAATATGAACATAGCGTTTGATATAGATGAGAGGGAAGGTTTAGAGATTTTGGGAGGAAGATATTAGAGGCTTATAAAAATTTTCTTTAAAACTTACTTTTTATTTCATAAGATAATAAAAATCTAAAAAAACAAATATAATATGACGGAATATTTAATTACAGGTAAAAAAAATCAATATGAAGTGGTAATTGGTTGTGAGATTCATGCTCAAACTGCAACTAAATCAAAGTTATTTTCAAGAAGTTCTACTAAATTTGGGGCCCCGCAAAACAGTCAAACTTCCTTTGTTGACGCTGCTATGCCTGGAATGCTTCCAACTATAAATAAAGAGGCTGTAAGATTAGCTATTAAAACAGGCTTAGGTATTAACGCTAAGATTAATAAAAAATCTATTTTTGATCGTAAAAATTATTTTTATGCTGATTTACCGCAAGGTTATCAAATTTCACAATTTCTTGATCCAATTGTATCTGGCGGTCATGTTGATATTGTTTTGGAAGACGGGCAAAAGAAAACTATTAATATCGAAAGAATTCATCTTGAGCAAGATGCTGGTAAGTCAATCCATGATCAAGATCCAAAATGCAGCCTAATTGATCTTAACCGATCCGGTGTTCCGTTGATGGAAATTGTATCTGACCCAGACATGTCTAGCCCTTTTGAAGCGGCAGAATATGTTAAAAAAATTCGTTCCATTGTGAGATCTCTTGGTTCTTCTGACGGCGACATGGAAAAAGGTAACTTAAGGTGTGACGCCAATGTTTCGGTTAAAATTAAAGGGGTGAAAGAGCTTGGAACAAGGTGTGAGATTAAAAATCTCAATTCTACTAGAAACATTATGTCGGCAATTGAGTTTGAATCAAATAGACAGGTAGAAATTTTAGAAAATGGCGGTAAAATTAATCAAGAAACTCGTCTTTTTGACGCCTTAACAGGAGAAACGAGAACCATGAGATCAAAGGAGGATGCTATGGATTATCGTTACTTCCCTGATCCTGATTTACTACCTTTAGTGATTTCTGATGAGATGATTGAGGAGATTAGAAAAACTATGCCAGAACTTCCTGATGTTAAAAAGGCGAGATACATTGCTGAATTTTCTGTTAGCGATTATGACGCTACAATTCTAACTTCTGACATTGTAATTTCAGAGTTTTTTGAGGAGGCCATCAAAAATAACGACTCTAAAACCGCGATCACTTGGATTAATGTCGAGCTTTTAGGTCGTGTCAATAAGTTAAATTTAAAATTTTCTGACTTAAAGTTTGGTGCAAAAGAGTTGACTGATTTACTTACTTTGATCAAGAAAAGCGTGATTTCTGGTAAAATTGCTAAAGACATTCTTGACATTATGATTGAAACTGGTGATCAGCCAGAAAGAATTGTTGAAGAAAAGGGTTTAAAGCAGGTGACTGATAGNGGTGAAATTAAAGANCAAATTTCTAGAATTTTAGAACAAAATTCTGACAAGGTGGAGCAATATAAATCAGGAAAAGATAAGTTATTTGGTTTTTTTGTTGGTCAAGTAATGAAAGAAACTAAAGGTAAGGCAAATCCACAAATTGTTAATGAATTATTAAAGGAATCATTATCTTAATAAAAACAAGTCTCATAAGTTCCGATGGGAGCCTAAGGATTAATTCTTGAGTTATTGAGCACTTCCTTCAAAATAGATTTTTATTTAAGAAAAACTTATAAATGACCAAAGAAAAATATTATCAAGATCCAGATCAGAATTTTAACTTTGCCAAGATGGAAAAAGAGATCTCCTCCTTTTGGCAGGATAATAAAATTTTTGAGCAATCTGTTAACAATAATAATAGCTCGGAATCTTCTGACTTTGTCTTTTATGATGGCCCTCCATTCGCCAACGGTCTTCCACATTACGGACATCTATTGACAGGATTTATCAAGGATTCTTTTGCTAGATTTCAAACTATGAAAGGCAGGAAAGTTGAAAGAAAGTTTGGTTGGGATACGCACGGATTACCAGTTGAGATGCAAACTGAAAAAGAGCTAGGCGTTTCTGGTCAAATTGCAATAAAGGAATATGGAATAGGAAAATTCAACGATGCATGCAAAAAATCAGTAATGAAATATGCTGCTGAGTGGAAAGATTATGTTCATAAGCAGGGCAGGTGGGTTGATTTTGAAAATGGTTACAAAACTATGGATCTTAATTATATGGAGTCCGTTATTTGGGCCTTTAAACAGCTTTATGATAAGGGCTTACTTTATGAAGATTATCGAGTTATGCCTTACAGTTGGAAATGCGAAACTCCAGTTTCAAATTTTGAAACTAAAATGGATAATGCATATCGTAAAAAAACCAGTAAATCTGCTACTATTTTATTTGAGATCGATCTTGATGCTGAAGATAATTCTTCTCAAGGAGGTCTCAAGGCAATTTTTGATTGCTTTGGTAAGGATTTTATAGTAAAGAGCTCTAAATTAAAATTAGCTGTCTGGACAACAACTCCCTGGACTTTGCCTTCAAATCTGGCACTTGCAATCGGTAAGGATATCAGTTATGACATCATTAAAAATGATGATGAATTTATTATCATCTCCTCTAATTTAAAAGAAAAATATAAGGAATTTGATGATTCCACAAAAGTTTCTACAATCAAAGGCTTTGATCTAATAGGATTGAAATATAAGCCACTTTTTGAATATTTTATAAATGATAAAAAAATAAAAAATAGCAAAAATTCTTTTACAATTCTAAATGCAGATTTTGTAACTACGGAAGATGGAACGGGAATTGTCCATATTGCACCTGCTTTTGGTGAAGATGATCAGGTTTTATGTAAAAAATATGATATTCCAGTGATTTGTCCAGTTGACCAAGCTGGCAAATTCACAGATCTAACCTATGATCTAGAAAATCTTTCAATCAAAAATAAGCAAGTTTTTGAGTGTAATGACGATATTATTAAATATCTAAAATACACAAATAATTGGCTAAAAACTGAGCAATATATCCATAATTATCCCCATTGCTGGAGAACGGACACCCCTCTTATTTACAAAGCTGTTTCCTCTTGGTATGTAAAAGTTACTGACATAAAGGACAGGATGATTGAAGCTAATAAGCAGATCAATTGGATTCCAGAGCATATTAAGGAGGGTCAATTTGGAAAATGGTTGGAAGGTGCAAGAGATTGGTCGATTACAAGAAATCGCTTCTGGGGATGTCCAGTTCCTGTTTGGAAGAGTAAGTCTGGTAAAATAAAAGTTTTTGGATCAGTTGCTGAAATTGAAAGGGCGTCAGGGCAAAAAGTTGATAATTTACACCGACCATTTATTGATCAAATTACATTTGAAGAGGATGGTGAAATTTATACTAGAGTTAGTGACGTTTTGGATTGTTGGTTTGAATCAGGATCTATGCCATTTGCACAAAAACATTATCCTTTTGAAAATAAAGATTGGTTTGAAAAAAACTTTCCTGCTGATTTTATAACAGAATATATTGCTCAAACTCGTGGCTGGTTCTATACATTAACCGTCATGTCGGTTGCGCTTTTTGACAGAGCACCATTTAAAAATGTAATTTGCCATGGCACAATTTTGGATGAAAAGTCACAAAAATTATCTAAAAGACTTCAAAATTACCCAGATCCAATTAAAATTTTTGATAAAATTGGGTCAGATGCAATGAGGTTTTACCTTCTTTCAACAGCAGTGATGAAGGGTCAAGAATTAAAGATGTCTAAGGATGGTAAAGAAATTATTGAAACATCAAGGGTCTCTATTAAGCCGCTACTTAATTCTTACAATTTTTTCTGTCTCTATGCAAATTCTGACGGAATTAAGGCTAAAAGAATTGACGATACTTATCAAATAACCAATGTTATGGATAATTACATTCTTAGTAAACTTAAGGATTGTTGCACTAAAATTGAAAATTCTCTTGATAATTACGACTCAGTTACGGCTTGTAGTGAGTTTAACAAATTTTTTGAGGTTTTAAATAATTGGTATATCAGGAGGTCACGTGAAAGATTTTGGAAAAAGCAGATGGATCAAGATAAGAAGGATGCTTACAATGTGTTGTGCACAATTATTTTAACAATTTGTGAGATTTCAGCGCCCTTATTGCCATTTACTACTGAAAAAATATGGCAAGGTTTAAGTCTAAAAAAGGCATAGAGAGTTGATTTATAAGAACATTTTGCGGAATATTATGAGGCTTTTTGATAAGCTAAACTCAAGTACTAAAATATAACAAAACATATAATTTTAAATCAAAGAATTTGATGCTAATTTTAGCTTCTCATTCCAGACTTGATTAAGAGTTTTACATCCTAATATTTTTCTTGACATATTGCTGAGTAAATTCTCAATTTTCTGTAATTTCTTTATTGTTAGTTTAGTAGTATTTTTATCTTTTG
>JGI20158J14315_10000678_pt1 | contig 25665 bp, 19 predicted proteins | sample COG_08_FD_14315 | JGI IMG/M metagenome (IMG submission 14315)
TGATACATTAATCAATGTTGATAACGTTGAACAACCTCTGGGGGGTGATGTTCTATGCCAAATCCTTACTCAACCAGTATTGCGGATTAGACCGCTAGGGGTGTCAAAACTCGTTGACGTTCTGAAGACATGCCAGATTGTTGCAACGGGCAACAATCTTGAGCTTGCAGGTGATGTGGTTCGAAGAAGTTTGGTTTGCAACCTAGACGCTGGCGTTGAGCGGCCTGAGCTACGGACGTTCAAATATGATGCGCGGAAAAGAGCATTGGATCAGCGTCATGAAATTGTTGGTCATGTTCTCACAATAATCAGATCATATTTGCTTCATGGTGCGCATGAGGGTCCCTCAACGCTGGGGTCATTTGAGCGGTGGTCAACTCGTATCCGAAACCCATTGATTTGGCTTGGCATGGCTGACCCTTCCATGAGCCAAGAGCAAATTAGACAAAATGACACAAAGCTAGAGGCGCAAACTGATCTGCTTAAAATTCTCCACCAATGCTTTCCCGATGTGCCATTTAAAGCTCGTGAAATACTGTCTTTGCCAAAGCAAATAGATCAGGCCTCGCTAATTGAACATCTGAGCACACTTGGTTGTTACACAAAGGACACGATAGACATTACGCGTGTTGGCCGCATGCTTAAAAAACTGGACGGTAGAATTCTAGCTGATCTCTCACTGAAAAAAGCAGGGAGAAGCGGAGGCACTGTTACATGGGTTGTGGGTAAATCATGATGCAGAGGTGGGTTAGGTGGGTTAAGTGGGTTGGGTTTGCCGCTTAACTATTCAACTCGTCTGTTTAGCCTCTTTAAAGAAGGACAATAAAACAGATCTGCATGAGATAACCCCCCCAACCCACCTTACCCCCCTATTTACGAGGGTCATTTAACTGAGTTCTGGTGTGAGTCATTTTGTCAGCTAATTTTAAAATAAGGGGGGGCTATATACCCCCCTCATGTAATCGCTAGGAATGTGAGTGTTGGTTAGGGTACCTGCTAATCAATAACGCCTGCATATCGGAGTTGAAGTTCAATCATTTTTCGACGAGCCCAAAGCTCTTTTGTAATCATTGCTTGCCTTTTTCTTTCTGCAAGTTTGTCTTTGGTATAATGGCCGTGCTTGGTATTTGATCTAGCAATGATTGCCTTGCCTTCGTTGGTCTTGGGGCCTGAAGATGCGCCTCCGTGAAGACGGCAGCGCCCTTTTTGTTTATTAGCTGGCCGTTTGCAGGGTGATCCAGATCTTGTTTTTGCTCCACATCTCTGTCCCGGCCATTCGGCCCCAAAACGCCATTCTAGACCAATCCTGACATCGCCTTTTGCTATCATCCCAGCTACCCCGATAATGAGGTATTATTATACCGCAAAAATCTAATAAAGCATATGTGGCTGCGCACTCATCGAGCATCAGCAGAAAGAAAGGGCTATTATTTTCAATGTTGACACTAGTCACACTGCCGTCGGCCCCATGTTCAAAGGCTCCCGCATAACCCTGATCAGCTAACTGGTCAAAGGTTTGCAAAGACGGTGGGCAGGATTTTCCTTCCACAGTTAGCGGGAAAAATGTCAATCCCCCAAAGCGCTGGACTGGTCCCGGTTCAATCAAAGTGAAATGCTGTGTAATGATATTCATTGTTTCGCTCCTACAGATAATTTTCATAGGAGTAACGAGGCAAACCCATAGATCTTACAGGCAACGTTAATTTTTTCTTAATACTGGAAAAAGCCAGTAAACATCTTCAGGGCTGCTTATAATGAAGCAGTCAACCAGCAGTTAGCAGAAGGGTGCAGATGGGTCTTGACCCAGAGGCAGGCGCAGTAAGACTATCATTTGTCCATTATTCATCTACCGTGGCATGACCAAGTTGATTGCAGCGCCGGACGACACGCTCAAAAGGTAAGGGCCAGTTCCTTTGGAATTCTTTTTGATGAAGCTTGTAATGCCCGAATAGGAGAAGCATGAGCTCACTTAACAAATTAAAAGTGCTTGATCTCACAACTCACTTGTCTGGGCCTTATTGTTCGATGATCCTCGCGGATCACGGTGCGGACGTTGTTAAGGTTGAAAACCCTAATGGGGGGGACCCATTAAGGCACTCACCGCCTTTTCAAGAGGGTGAGAGCGCACCTTTTATGCTTTGGAACCGGAATAAAAGGTCAGTCGTGCTGGACCTAAAAAAACATGATGACTTGCGCATTTTAAAGCAGATGGCTGAAAAAGCTGACGTGATGATTGAGAACTTCAGGCCGGGAGTAGTTAAAAGGCTGGGTATTGATTATGACGCCGTCTCAAAAATAAACCCTACCGTAATATATTGCTCAATCTCTGGTTTTGGGCAAACAGGTCCCTACGCTGGACGCGGAGGGTTTGATCTAATCGCAAATGCCATGTCAGGACTAATGTCAATAAATGGGCCTGCAGACGGCCCGCCCTTCAGAATTCCAATGCCAGTTTCAGATGTATGCGCTGGAATGCACGCGGCCATTGGTATTCTAATGGCTTTGACTAACCGGCAAAACACTGGCGTTGGGCAATATATTGATACAAGTCTTTTTGAAGCTGGTATATCGCTGGGTGTTTATGAAGCTGCGAGCGTGTTTGCAAATGGTGAGGTACCAGAAAGACTTGGTCAAGCGCACAGGGGGAGCGCGCCCTATCAGATGTTTGAGACCGCAGATGGGTATATCACTGTCGGTGGTGCGCAAGAGAACTTTTGGATTGCTCTATGCAAAGTACTTGGCTGTGAGCATTTTTTGAGTGACCCCAGATATCAAACAAAGAAAGATAGGGTACAGAACCATATCCAACTTGCTGGAGATTTGACCGCTTTCTTTAAAAAATATTCAACTCAAGAGATCTGGAAATTACTCAAGGATGAGGGTATTCCAGCAGGCCCAGTATTAAATCATGTTGACGTTTTTAATGATCCTCAAACGCTTGCGCGAGGTATGGTTGAATTTGTCAATCATTCAAAGGTTGGAGAAATGAAAACCCTTGGATCCCCCGTAAAACTCTCAAAAACACCTGCAAAAATTTCCAAAGGTGCGCCATTATTTGGAGAGCATAACGATGAAGTGTTTAGCGATTGGAACATATTGAAATGATGCCATTCGTCACACTCCTATAGAGTGAACTAGTGTCTGGGGCGGGATGATGATTCATCGCTATATGGGACTGTATTATGGCTAATGTCCTAGTTTCAAGTTCGTTGGTCGTGTTCCTAAAGCCGTGTGCTAGCAACACCTGCTTTTGCTGTTCGGCCAGAGTTGCTGAAGTGCTCCTCCATTTCAGAATTATTTAATTTGCACCGGGTGTGTTTTTGGCTGCGAGGCCAACTTTCCAGTCATTTGGGTCGGAAGAGTTTAGCATTCTCTGTCGGACCTCCAGCCACCAGCCTGAATTTGGTGGCCAGCTATCGAAATTTTTATCCTCAGTTAACTCACGCATAGCGTGCAGTGGCCAATTGGGATTCATGAGGGCTTCACGCCCTAACGCAATCAGATCTGCTTGGTCACTTTCAATTACTCTATTTGCATGCTGGGGTTCGGAAATCATTCCAACAGCCATCGTGGCAATATTGGCTTTTTGTTTTATTTGTTCAGCAAAAGGCACTTGGAAACCCGGTGTTGGTGGCTTTTGAGAAGCCAGGCTAAACAACGAATTTGGGCCTTTTATGCCTCCAGATGAACAGTCTATCAAATCTACCCCAGCTTTTTTAAGATCCTTGGCTAGTTCGATGGTATCTTCTAGCTCTAGGCCTCCTGGAAAGCGATCAATGCATGAAAGTCTGAAGAATAGAGGTTTATTTTCAGGCCAATATTTACGAATTTCCTGAGCAATTTCTATTGCAAATCGGTTCCTGTTCAATTGTGTTCCACCGTACTCATCTTCCCGAAAGTTGCTCAGTGGCGATAAGAAAGAATGAATTAGGTAACCGTGAGCGGCGTGAACGTCGAGGACATCAAATCCTGCTAAATGACACCGCCTAGCTGCATTACCAAATTTTTTGATCAACAACTTAACGTTAGCATTCGTAAGTGGGGTTGGAGTGTCATAGCCTGGTGCGGCGGCAACTCCGCTACATGATATGATTTCCCAAGCTGGCTCAATATCGTTATTAAGTTTCTTGAGAGGTTGCAGGCCATCATATGGTCTTTGTCTGGCGGATTTTGGTCCACAATGGCCAATCTGAGCGGCCGGAACGCTTCCTTGCGAGCGAATGAAAGATGCAATTTTTTGCAATTTTTTAATATGATTGTCGTTCCAAATACCTGCGTCTGCGTAAGTGCTTCTGCCTCGCTTTTCGACACAAAGGACCTCGGTAAAAATGGTGCCAAACTTTGCATAAGCATATTTTCCGTAGTGAACCATATGCCAGTCTGTCATTTTACCGTCTGCTTGCGCTGCATACATTTGCATTGGTGATAGAACTATTCTGTTTGGGAATTCGACATCTCTTAACTTTAATTTTTGAATCAAGCTGGGTACGGTCATTTAAAGTCACCTCTGATGTTACAAATTCATCAAAACTTTACACTAACTAAGCTTAAAGCGAAGAATATTGAGTCACATTTTGCGCCTGATAGAGTAGTTTAGGTGAATAAAAAGCTCGCCCAAAGTCACAAGCTGGCCCAACATATCTATGTTTTTTGTAATTCTTTGAAAACGAGAGTCAAAGATGATGGTTATGTTGGAGGCATTTAAGGTTAAGAAAATTCCAAGATTGTTTTGGAGTTCTGAAAAGACCTTCACGTTAATCCCCAAGCCCTTACCACTTTTTATGCTGCTAATTGGTTTATTCTTATTCGGTTTTGGTGAGGCTTTGTTGGTGGTTTCTGGAATGGGAATGAGCCCTTGGACAGTTCTGGCCGATGGAGTCGCTGCAGCAACAGGTTGGACCATTGGTGGTGCGACGTTTGTTGTTAGTTCGTGTGTTTTGCTACTGTGGCTGCCTTTGCGCCAGTTGCCAGGTATTGGAACCATTCTTAACGTGCTGGTAGTAGCGGCAGTTATTGAGTTTTTTCACCTGCGACTTCCAAGCTTTGACTATATGCCTTTGCAAATTCTGGAAGCTTGCGCTGGTGTCTTGATTGCAGGGTTAGGTGGTGGGATATATCTCATTGCAAATTTGGGGCCAGGACCAAGAGATGGTTTGATGACTGGCCTGCAAAAACTCTCTAATTTACCATTGGCGGTAGTTCGAAGTGGGATAGAAGTCTCTGTTGTAAGCGTTGGTTTGATTCTTGGTGGAGGGGCAGGGATTGGCACGTTACTTTTTGCTTTTGGAATTGGCCCGTCAATTTCGGTCTCCATGTATTTCCTTCTGAACGTTTTTTCTTCTGAAGGTTGAGTGTCGCTACATAAGTTCCCCGCTCACATTGTGCAGTTCCATCTTCCAAGATCATCGTGCTATTCATTCAAAATTTTAGATCAAAAATTGGGATGAATTGAATGCATATTTGATTGCTTGTATTACTCGATGATGATGTAGTGTTTTTGTGTGAGGTTTTAAGGTTTTGAAAGTCGATGCGTGTTGCGAACATGAACTGGAAAGACATTGAGGCTGCGGCTAAAACTGATCCAAGGTGCTGCATTCCGATTGGTTCAGTAGAGCAGCATTCCTATCTATCAGTTTGTACCGATTTAATTTTGGCTGAACGGGTCGCGGTTGAGGCTGCTGCACCACTCAACATTCCGGTGTTCCCTGTTATGCCGTTTGGAATAACCCCAAATTTTATTAAATATCCCGGTACAATCAATCTTCGAGTGACAACTCTCTTAGAAGTAGTAAGTGACATTGTGACCTCGTTGAAATTCTCCGGGTTTTCAAAAATATGCGTGGTTAGTGGACACGGGGGTAATGCACCAATAGGTGACCTTCTAAACGATTTAATGACCAAAGATCCGGAAATAAAATTAAAATTCCATGAGTGGTTCAAGGGGCCCAAATTGCTTGCTAAAGCGATGGCCATTGATGCCACTGCCTCACATGGAAATTGGTTTGAAAACTTTCCTTGGACGCGGCTGTCCCACGCTGAGTCTCCTAATGGCAGCAAACCAATGATTGACCGCACCAAAATGCCAGAATTAGATGCGGACGAGATTAAACATCTTTTGATTGATGGATCATATGGGGGGGAATGGCAAAAACCAGATAAAATAATGAATGAAATTTGGTTGGCTGGTGTTGAAGAAACTCGAGACGTGCTGAGAGAGCCATGGTGAGCCAGTTTGGAGGGTTAAACTCAGAACCTGTCTTGGTATGGGGTGCTGGTGCGATTGGCGGCACCATTGGTGCAGCGCTAAGTCGGTCGGGTATAAGAGTCCAAATGGTTGATTTAAATGAGGAGCATTGCCGTATTTGCTCAGATGTTGGTCTTCAAATAAGTGGTCCAGTAGAAAACTATATCCAGCGCGTACCTTGTGTAATGCCAAATATGTTAAGCGGTCAATATAACACGGTAATATTGGCTGTGAAAGCGCATCACACCGCCGAAGCTGCCCAGTACTTAATGCCACACTTGTCCGGTGATGGATTTGTTTTATCCGCTCAAAATGGCTTAAACGAGAACATTTTGCAGAATATCCTCGGTTTCGAGAGGGTTATGGGTTGTTTTGTTAACTATGGTGCTGATTGGATTAACCCAGGTCAGGTCCTTTATGGAAACCGTGGTGCAGTGGTGTTAGGCGAAATAGATGGATCTATCAGAGATCGAACTAGACGGATGCATGAGCTTATTAAACATTTTGAGCCCGATGCAATTATGACCAGCAACATCATGGGGTATCTCTGGGGCAAAATGTGCTACGGCTCCATGCTGTTTGCGACGGCGCTCACTGGGGATAGTATGGCGAAGAACTTCGGTGATCCAAAAAGAGTATCAATTCTGGCAGAAATCGGAAAAGAGGTTATTGCCACTGCATTTGCAGAGGGCGTTCGGCCTGAGGGTTTTAATGGTTTTCAGCCATTAGCTTTTTCTCCAACGGCCTCCCGAGCTGAAACGAAAAAATGTATGATGCGGCTTGCTGAATTTAATTCTAGGTCTGCAAAAACTCACTCAGGAATTCACAGGGATCTGGCCGTGAGAAAGAGAACCACAGAAGTAGATTATCAGCCTGGCTTGGTGGCCCAAATAGCTCATCGTCACGGTATTCCAACACCTAAATTAAATAGGCTTGTTGAATTGATTCATGACATTGAAAATGGTCGGCGTAAAATGTCTGCTGATGTATTTTTTTTATTGGATAGGTAGATGATTAATAAAAAACGGCTTGCGCTTGTAACAGGGATATGTGGTGGAATTGGACAATCAATTGCAACCTCTATTTTGGCTAGCGGTGCCGAGGTTGTAGTTACTGATTTACCGGGAGATCATTTTGATACAGTTGTTTCTGAATTTGGCTTCAATTCTTTCGCTGCTGATTTAGGAAATGAGAAATCTGTTGAGACCCTGAATCAAAATATTCGTCAAAATTTTGGAGACGTTGACATTCTGGTTACAGCTGCAGGTGGTGTTTGTGGACAAACTGGGCAGTCAATATTTGATGTTTCTGAGGTGGATTGGCGCAAAGTTTTATCAGCAAACTTGGACTCGGCATTTTTCCTTGCAAAGCATTTTGCTCCTATGATGTCTGCCAAAGGTTGGGGCAGAATTGTAACAATAAGTTCTGGGGCTGGGTTAAAACCAAGCTTGACCGGTATTCAGGCTTATACTGCTGCGAAGCATGGGTTAATTGGCCTCACAAAACAACTTAGTGTAGAGTTTGCACCAAGAGGAATTACGGTTAACTCAGTAGCGCCAGGCTTTGTGCTCTCAAACCTGTCAACCAAACAACAATGGCAGGGTTATGGTGAAGAAGGACAGAAAAGACTATTGGATCGTATTCACACACGCAGACTTGGTCAGCCTGAGGACATCGCGGCAGCAGCATGTTTTTTGGTAAGTGATGCAGCCGGCTGGATCACTGGACAAGTTCTATCAGTAGACGGTGGAACGCACTGATTTAGGGCTTAACTCCCGAAAACAGTATTTATTCTAACAGGCAGGGTAGAAAAAACATGTCAAGACAAGATGCAATTTTGAGATCAACAAATTACTTTGATGGTGGAGGTTTTTTAGATGACATGACTGCGCTAGTAAAAATTCCAACTGAAAGTCAAACTAGAGCAGGCATAAATCATTGCGAGAAATATCTACATGAGAGGATGAAGCCTATTTTTATTCAAATGGGCTTTGATACTAAATTGTATGAAAATCCAGTTGATGGCTTTGGACCAATTTTGCTCGCAACACGGATAGAAGATGACGGTTTGCCAACTATTTTGGGTTATGGCCATGGTGATGTAATTTTAGGAATGGAAAACCAATGGGCTGACGGAAGAAGCCCGTGGTGCGCAGAGATTAGAGGCGAAAGACTTTATGGCCGTGGAACGGCAGACAACAAAAGCCAGCATTGGATAAATATTATTGCCTTGAAACACGTGTTAGAGATCAGAGGCGAGCTTGGGTTCAATTGTAAATTTTTAATTGAGACGGGGGAGGAAAACGGTTCCCTTGGGCTAAGAGAGATAATTTCAGAAAATCTGGAAGATTTTGGGGCTGATGTATTTATAGCATCTGATGGTCCGCGCATCCGTCGAGACCGTCCGACCCTTGCATTGGGATCACGTGGAGCAATCAATTTTGACTTAGTGTGTGAATTACGAGATGGGGGTCATCATTCTGGAAATTGGGGTGGCGCTTTAAGTGACCCTGCCATAATATTAGCCAACGCCATAGCCTGCATATCTAATTCCCATGGTAAAATTGAAGTTGAGGGTTGGCGCCCACCAGCAATAAAGAATGAGACGCGTGCGCTGCTAAAAGATGTGGTGATTGACTCCGGACCCTCAGGCCCAGTTCCGGATGACTTGTGGGGTGAACCCGGGCTGACAGCAGCTGAAAATGTATATGCGTGGAATAATTTTTGTGTTCTCGCGATGACATCTGGTAATCCTGCAAGGCCGGTGAATGCTGTTTCTCATTCGGCGCGTGCTAACTGCCAACTTCGGTATATTGCCGGTACAAATTATACCAACGCATTAACAGCTCTGCGTCAGCACCTAGATGATAGGGGCTTTACGAATGTTACAATTGAGGATCCACCTGATGAAAACAGGGGAGGCTATTTAGCCAGCAGGACAGAGCCCAACAATGGTTGGGTAACGCGAGTTGCCGCCTCTATGGGTAAAACAACTGGCCAGAAACCAGTAATTATACCACAAATGGGTGGCTCGATTTGTAATGACCTTTTCACTGATTTGCTTGGGTTGCCTGCAATTTGGATACCGCATTCATATTCTGGTTGTAGTCAGCACGCTCCAAACGAGCACATCCTTATGCCAGTTTGCAGGGAAGCGCTGCAAATAATGACAGCATTATACTGGGACCTCGGCGAGGAGCAGGTTGGTTAATGATAGAGTCATTAGACCTCCTCGAAAAATCTATCGCTGAGAGCTTCACTCTTCTTGATCTTCCCAAAAAATCTGTTGTTCCTGTGCGCAATGGGCCAAATGGAGAGGCACTGACCGATGTGCTTGTGGTGGGTGCTGGAATGAATGGTTTGGCGGCTGGTTTTGCTCTACGGCGTCTTGGCGTTTTTAATATACGCCAAATTGATCAGAGTCAGGAAGGCTATACGGGGCCTTGGCGCACTTATGCTCGAATGGAATTATTAAGGTCTGGAAAAAAACTTACTGGCCCTGCGCTTGGCCACAGCTTATTAACGCCACAAGCTTGGTGGCATGCGAAGTTTCCCCACCGTAGTTGGGAAGATATTGAGTATTTGAGCCGAGAAGAGTGGGCTGAGTATCTTGATTGGTACGCAAGTGTAACCCATGCCAAAGTTGAGTTTGAAACAAAAGTCACTGAAATCAATCCCCACGATGATTATGCTACTGTGAAATTTGTTGGCGCTAATGGAGATCAGCATAAAATTTTTGTCAGGCAGGTTATTCTTGCTAACGGCAGAGAGGGTTTGGCAAGGCCTAGGTATCCAAGCGCATTCCTTAGCTTTATCGGTGACAGACGAGTTGTACACTCGTCTGAAGTGTGTGATTTCTCCTCCATGGGTGGCAAAGAAATAGCCATTGTTGGCTTGGCTGCATCTGCATTTGATAATGCTGCAACTCTGGCAGAGGCAGGTGCCAAAGTCACATTATTGGGCAGAGCACCCAAAGTTCCACGGCTTAACAAAATGAAATATACAGTAACGGCAGGTTTTGCTGAGGGTTTCCCACTTTTGTCTGACAGAAAAAAGCTTGAGTGGCTCAGACACATAACCGAAACCCGCATATCACCCCCAAAGCATACTGTGAAACGTGTCGCAGGTCTCGGAATAGAACTGGTTACTGGAATTGAGATCGATAAAATTGAAGAAAATGGTACCCAGTTAAAGCTATTAGCAAATGGATTTTCGCAAAATTTTGACAAAGTAATCCTTGCTACAGGGTTTGGTATTGATGTTGGTTCAAATGATGCTCTTTCAGGTTTTTCTGATGAAATATTGTTGTGGAAAGATGTCATGCCACCTTCTGTTTGGCACGACAAACAAGAAGATTGGCGCGCGTTCCCGTATTTGTCTGAAGGCTTTGCTTTTAAAGCCAAGAAAGAAGGGAGGGCAGCGGCTATTAGCCGGATAAGGTGCTTCAATCATGCGGCTCAATTATCACTGGGAAATTTGGCCAATGATATTCCCCACGCAAGCTTTGGAGCAGAGCGTCTGGCAAGATCTGTGGTTTCATCTCTTTTTGTTGAGGATGCTGATACTCATTTCAACGGCTTGGTGGAATATGATGACACCGAGCTTCAGGGTGATGAATGGCCAGGAAAATTATAAATTTTCGTTTAGCTTAAGTCAGCTGACACGGTCAGCCTCAGCATTGTAATAACGCTCACGATGAAACATTTCCGCTGGCCGGATTTGACTAGCTCTCAGTTTTTCAGTTTCATCCCAGTTTACTTTTGTTTGGTCAATCGTGAATACAACGCCATATTGCTGCTCGGCATTTTTTGCAGAAATGTAGCCGTCAAGAAAGTCATCCAAAACTTCATTCGGAGGCCTGTCCAATGGACAACCCCAACCTCCTCCACCTGGAGTTATTATTCGGATAAGGTCACCTTTGTGAACGATTGTTCCGTCACTTAGAGGCTTAATCTCTCTTTCATTGTCGCAGCCTGGATTTATTAATACTTTGCCTGGCATGCCGGATAGTCCCCCGTTTGCACCGAATGCTGGATAACGACAATTGTCAATCCGTATTCCAAGGGTCATCTGATCAAGAAGCACTCTTACATCGCGGATTATGCCGCACCCCCCTCGGTACCTGCCGGCACCGCCCGAGTCACAATGAACACCAAATTGTTCAATTTCTAAACCAAATTCCATTTCGGCAAATTCTATTGGATAATTTTCTTGAGCCACATAGTAAACAGCATCAAGCCCATCAGCAAAATTTCTTGCGCCATAACCCACGGACAAACCCTCAATGCACAGTTCTTCTCCGCCACTGGGCTTTTTACCCCTTAAATAATAGAGCACATAAACACATGAAGCTGCTGACCCTTGACCATTCATAGCTTGCACCAAACAACCAAAAATAGCGCTATTGACACGGAACATAGAATGAGACCTTAAGCCCAAAGGTGCGGGTGAGAGTGGAGATAACAAAGTCCCAGGAGCTGTTTTTATCTCTCCGATAGCACGGACAAACCCTGCATTCATTATAATGCCGGGCATGTCACGCGTTAAATATAAGCCAAGCATGAATTTTGGAACTGACTCATCCATAATGAAATTTATAGGCCCATCGGCTTGTTGGTCAGTTTGCGTGAAGTCTATTGTTAACTCTGAATTTTTATGTTGAAGGACGGCATCAACAAAATAGCCTCTCTCAGAAACAGCGTCGCTATCTATTCGATCACGAAAGGCCCATTTACCCTCAGGGATTAATTTTTTAATTTGGCTTTCGAGTGCGTGTTGGGTTTGCGAAATTGTTGTCTCAAAGGCCAGGATCAGTGCCTCGGCTCCGTGAACTTTAATGCACTCTTCCACACGTTTTTTTCCAAGCTGACATGCAGCCATAAGACTGTTTAGGTCCCCCTCTAACATTACAGGAAAACGTGAATTATGAGTAAAAATGCGAAACACTTCCTCATTTCGTTTGCCCGCCTGGATAACTCGCACAGGCGGAATCATTATACCCTCTTCGAACACTGATTTTGCTTGAGGACTTATTGATCCTGGAACCGCGCCGCCAATGTCCCAGAGGTGTCCCCAGCACTCAACAAATGCAACAACTTCAGATTGCGAGAAAACGGGCATAATAAACACCATGTCAGGCAAATGACTGACTGCACCCTTTGTGGCATAAGGATCATTATACCAATATAGGTCGCCATTCTGCATGCTTGTGACCGGATAGATCTCAAGTATTTTATCAACAAGATTTCCTGCAAGCGTAAGACTAGTTGATACGACTAACTCACCTCTGGCGTTTAAGATTGCTGTGAAAAAATCCTTTTTTTCTCTAATAAATGGAGACATTGCTGTTCGTGTAATTAATGCCTCCATTTCACGACGTGTGGCATTCATCGCACCCTTGATCAACTCAACAGTGAAACGCTGATTGGCGTCTTCAAATCCCACACTCATGTCAACACCTCAGAAATCATTATATTTCCCCACTTGTCGACCTCAGCTTTTTGACCAGCCAAAATTATTGAAGTAGTGTCTAGTTGATCGATAACTGCTGGGCCATCAATACCATGACCGCAAAGGAGCGTTTCCCTTTTCCACACGGGAACTTTTTGTGGGCCATTTGCGTTTAGGGTAACATACCTAAAAGCACTCTGTGGCGGTTTTGGCAGTTTAGCGTTAGGTATTTTTGGAGGCAAAACATGTTGAATAGGACTTGTCGCCGTGATGCGAAAATTGATCAGCTCCACACCAGCATTTTGGTCTGCGAAATTATATAGCTCTCCATGGAATCTATGAAATTCATTTATTGCTGACTCAATTGAAGCTTTTATTGGTGTTTTGTCAGAAAAGGGAACGGTAAGTTCTGTTCCTTGACCTGCGTAACGAAGATCAACACTTCGTTCTAATTCGTAGGCGTCTCCTTTTAATTTATCTTGCAACAGTTTGCTTCGTGCCTGATTAGAGAGCTTATCGAATATTTTTAGGATTTCTTTTTCATTGTATTGTCCTGATCTTTGGACACGAGTTGTAGCAAAGTCGTACTTGAGGTCCGTTGATAAAAGGCCAGTCGCGCATAATATCCCAGGATAACGTGGTAGCAAAAGTTTTTGACACCCCAAAAGGCGCATTAGCTCACCGCCGTGAACAGGTCCGGCTCCACCAAATGCTACAAGCGTAAAATCTTTTGGATTCAACCCGCGTTCAACTGTCATAAGTTTTAACGCATTGTTCATAGTCTCATTGACTATAGCCAAAATGCCGATAGCTGCTGCCTGAACTGAAATTCCAAGTGGGTTAGCTATATGTTCTTGTATTGCATGCTGTGCAGCATCTGTGCTCAGTTCCACTTCACCGTCTAAAAGTTTTTGGGGCAGCCGTCCAAGAACTAAATTTGCATCAGTTACGGTTGGTTGCAGCCCCCCTTTTCCGTATGCCGCTGGCCCAGGATATGCGCCGGCACTTTTTGGCCCAACAAGAATTGCACCGCTTTCTGAAATGCTGGCAATAGATCCTCCTCCCGCTCCAATTGTATGAATATCAACAACCGGTAGAGAGAGTGGTAATTCATTGATTTTGGTAGTGGTGGTTACAGCCGCTTGACCATTTCGAATTAGTGATATATCGGCGCTGGTTCCCCCAATATCGATTGTTATCATATCTTTAATTTTGCATAAACTACCGAGATATGCAGCGCCTACAGTTCCAGCTGCTGGGCCTGACAAAGCCATATGAGCACCAGAGTGCGCTGCTTCTGTTGGTGGAAAAACTCCACCGTTTGATTTCATTATCAGCATGGGCGCTTGAATGTTGCGTTCTTTCAATCCCGCTTCGAGTTGGCCAATATATTTCCCAACAAGTGGCTGGACCATCGCATTCATTACTGTTGTCATGGTGCGCTCATATTCCCGGAACACAGGTAAGACAACACTTGACCTTGAAACCTCTAAGCCAGGAAACTTTTTCGTTAAAAAGTGGTTCACTATTTGTTCATGGACGTCATTAAGGTAGCTGTGCATTAAACAGATGGCTACCGCTTCATAACCCCCTTTTGCGATTTTTGTGCCGATTGCCTCAAGATCCACCTGATCCAAATGCTTCGCCACAGAGCCATCACTACGAATTCTCTCATCAACTTCAAAAATATCCCTTGGAAGCACAGGCCTTTTTGGTTTTATCCATCCGTAGAGATTTGCTTCTCGAGGTATCTCGGCACGACCAATTTCCAGAACATACCGAAACCCCTTGCTTGTGATTAGGGCTGTTTTAACCCCTTTGTTTTCGAGAATTGCGTTCGTGGCAACGGTTGAACCGTGAAAAACTATTTTAATGTCTTCTTTGTCGACATTGCTGAGTTTAAGGACAGAGTCTACAGCTTCAAAAAACCCCACAGCTGGGTTGTTGGGAGTTGAGCTTGTTTTTGTAACAAAAAAAGAATTTGTTGATTGATCTGCTAAAACAATGTCTGTAAACGTTCCGCCGATATCGACAGCTATTGAAATCCTTTTTGACTGGTTTGGCATTTTATGGCCCACCCGTTACTGCCAGTGTTTGGCCTGTTACCCATCCTGCAAAATCTGAAGCAAAAAAAATAATTGCATTGGCAATATCGTTTGGCTCTCCAATGCGTCGCATAGCAATATTTTCAACCATCACTTTTTGCTTTGCTTCTCCATATGAGTCCCACTGTTTGACATAGTCTGGGCTTGTCGGCATGAAACCAGGAGCTACAGAATTTACTGTGATACCAAATTGACCTAGCTCAGCTGAAAGTTGTTTCACCAGTCCTATTTGTGCAGCTTTTGCGGTCCCATAACTTTGGATGCCTGTAAGCGAAACGCCGATACCTGCACGGCTTGATATTATTATAATCCGACCATGTTTTACGTTCTTCATCTGCGGCACAACAGCCCGCGCTAGGTTAAAAGCCCCGTCCACATTAACGGCTTGGATTGCCCGCCAATCAGTGTCTGAAACTTTTTCAATAGCTGTTTTTGACCTTGATTTAACGCCACCAGCAGAGTGGACTATTATATCAACCGCTCCGGTAAGAGACTTATTTTGTATATCCTCAACAAGTCCTTGAACTATTTCTGGTTTCGTAACATCAACCGAGACAGTCTTAATTCGAGAAGCAATTATCTCACTAACGCCCTCTACAACAGTAGGTAGCAGGTCTTCTTCAATATCAGCCGCCCAAACGTTTCCCCCAAGTTCGGCAAAGCGGTGGCAAATTGTTTTCCCAATTCCCCTAACTGCACCAGTCACTAAAATGGTTTGTCCTTCGAACTGTATATTCATTCGCTTTATACCTTGGTTAGTTTTGCATCAAGCCTCTGTGCGGTTTCTGAGATCTGGGAATCGTCTCAGTAAAGTATTAAATTCCGTTTGAACAGCGGCCCCATCTAACTTGCTAGGGTCATTATCAGGCATTTTTGCTATTGCAGAGAAAATTTGGTGTTTTGCAAAAAAGCGCCAACTGATGGGCAGTTTAGCCAAACCTTCAGTGAGTTTTTCGTAATTTTGCTTTGTCCATACTTTTTCAAAGTCTTGTTGTGAAACGGAAACATTGTAAAAGCCATCCGAAGGATTGTGATTACTTTCAGACTTCTTGATTTCACGGCAGGCTGTTGTTGCTTTTTTATCGACACTGCCCTCGCTAATGATCACTCCGTATATTTCCCTGGCATGCTGCTTTGTAATCCAGCCGCACTTAAAATCGTGCAATACTGCTTTGGGATCACGCTCAGTTGGGGGGCCCCAGCCGCCAGCGCCGCCACAGCTCACATATATTATGTCCCCGGGATCAACAGTGACTATGTCTGTGTTACCAAGGTTTATTTGATTAGTTTTTCCAGGGTTTCGGACAAAAGCAGATACAGCACCAGCTTTTCCTCCAACTATACCCCAGCCGGCGAACCTTGTGCGGTCTCTGTTTCTTGCCGTTATTTTAGTATTTGGTGCTAATGCTTCAAAGACCATTTCCGTGCCAAGCCCTCCGCGGTGTTTTCCTGGACCAGCAGAGTTTTTCATTAACCCATAACGGTGGACTAGAATTCCAGCTTCTACTTCGTTCACTTCGGTCGGCGTGTTCTTTAAAAACCCTTGGTTTGCGCCAGATCCATCATTGCCATCCCCATCAGCGCAACCTCCAGAGCCACCAGTCATTGGGTTAATTGCAGCCATTATTCTTCTTCCAGTTTTGATGTCCGTAGTGTTCACATTCATTATCGGGCCACCACTTGCGGGGGCCCCCATTAACCTCTCAGGGGCAGCTTGAGCAAAAGCACCAAATGTTAATCCGTGAAGCCTGTTACATGACAACGTACGCATTCCAACAGCAGCTGGGAATTCTGGATTAACCATGGTGCCAGATGGCAGAATACATTTACAAATACGCGTGATACCAGAATTCAAATAAAGTTTTGGGTTGAGAGAATAAAGCACATAAACAACCCCAACCAGAACAAGGACATGGCGTGGGTCGCCGCCTGTTGGAATATTCATTGAGCTTTCAAGTTGGGGATCAGAACCTGTAAAGTCTAGAATAAGTGTCTCATCCTCTATGACTAGAGTAAGTTTGATTCTACACGGCCAACCATTTACAGCATCCTCATCAATATAGTCCCAAAATTCATATTTACCATTTGGCAGGTTTCTTACAATCGCGCGGGCCTGGTTCTCTGCATAATTTAGCAGTTCTGGAATGCCCTCCCGAAAGGTCTCAATTCCAAATCTTTTGATCATTTCTTGCACCTTGCGTTCACCCGTGTTGCAAGCTGCAATTTGTGCTTTGAGGTCTCCCCAGTTCTGTTCTGGTGCCCGGACATTTTTAAAGAAAATATCAAGGATTTCCTGATTTATCCCTTCCTTTGTAAGGATTTTTGTCGGAGGTATCCTAATGCCTTCTTGGTGAACTTCAGACAATGATCTTGATAGTGACGCCGGAACCGCGCCTCCAACATCTGTGTTGTGGATATGCCCCACTGAGAAAGCAACAACTTCACTTTGATAAAAGATTGGTTTCCAGATATGCATATCCGGTGGGTGAGTGCATACAAATCCTGAGTATGGGTCATTTGTAATGCATATATCGCCGGGACGATAATCATCTATCATCTTAATTGCGCGACCGTAGTTAAGCCCAACAAACCATGTTGCGCCCAGTTCTGTAGGCGTAGCAAAAGTTTCACCATCAGCAGTTGTTAGGCCTGTTGTAAAATCCTCTGTTTCTTTGACAAAAGTGGAATGAGCAGTCCTGTAGAGCGTGTAGGCCATGCTTTCGGCTGCAGCACGCGTGTGGTTCTTCAGAATTTCGAGCGTTACTTTATCAATTGTCATTGTTAGCCTCACATGGAGTTAGAATGATATTCTGTGAGCCGTCGATGTAACCTTTAAAACCTGGCAAAACTACTGTTGTAGTATCATCTTGGATAACAACTGCTGGGCCCAAAAAATGGTGCCCTGGCCGCAATTTCGTTCGATTGAAAACAGCAGTATTTTGAAACGCACCATCGACAAAGACTTTGGTGTGTTTTTCTGGTTTTGCTTCAGCTTTGCGCTCTTTGATTTTTGGCATGCTTGGTTTTGGGACTAAGCCGGTAACAACAAGCCTGAGGTTCACAATCTGGACCTCTGCCATCTCATCAGAGTGGCCATAAACTTTATGATGTTCGCGATGGAAGGCGCTAAGAATATTGCCAGCATCAGCCGAGAAAATAGAGGGTCTGGTTAAGGTGGTTTCAATTTCATAAGACTGCCCTTGGTACCGTATGTCAGCCGACCAGCTTAATTGTGTTTCACCATCAAAGCCCTGTTCCTTATGAAGCCAATTTAAAGCTTCATGTTCAAGCGTTTCAGCGACTTCAATAATTACACTCAGTCCATCAGCATCAACATTCACAAAGACTGTTCTAATGAAGTCATTTTTTACATTTGCAATTAGGCCGCCATACGCAGACAAAACTCCAGGTGTCAGTGGAACAATAACCTCAGCCAACCCCAAATCACGTGTTAGGTGACAAGCAAGCATTGGCCCGGCACCGCCAAATGCAACCAATGAAAAGTGCCGAGGGTCCACACCCCTTCTCGAGAGAAGTTTTGATGTCTCTAAAAACATTCCTGATACAGCGATATTTATAATGCTCTCCGCTACCTCGGAGTTCCCCTTTCCTAGTCTCTGTGAGATTGCCGAAACCGCTTGTTGGGCTTTTTTAATATCCACACTCACTGAGCCGTACCCCAAATTTTCAGAGACTAGGAATCCTGAGACAGCGAACGCATCTGTAATCGTTGGACTTGTGCCGCCCAAACAAAAGCATGCGGGACCTGGGTTTGAGCCAGCACTTTCTGGACCAACCTTCAATACTCCAAAGTCATCAATCCATGCAATTGAACCACCGCCTTCACCTATTGAAGTAACCGACACTGTGGGAACATAAATTGGAAACTCTCCTACCATTTCTCCACTGCTATAGGCAGGAGCACCGTCCAAAATTACCGCAACGTCTGCACTTGTTCCGCCAACATCAAAGCTAAGCACGTGTGAACGATTCACCTCACTTGCCACATTTGAAGCCCCAATTACTCCTGCAGCGGTACCTGACAACAACATCGAAATTGGATCGCGTTTACCAAGTTCCGCCGACATGACGCCACCATTAGATTTTCCAATGAGAGGCAATGCAGGAACATTTGCGGTTTTGAGAGCAGTTTGAAAAGCAGTAAGGTAATTCGCTACGCGCCTCTGGATGTATCCAGCAACAGTTGCGGTTACAGTTCTTTCATACTCCCTAATTACCGGCCAAACATCAGAGGAGAGAGTAACTTCTAAATCTGGCGCCTCTGACATTACTATGTCTCGAACCCTTTGTTCATTCTCAGGGTTTGCGTAACTATGTAAAAGGGCAACTACAATGGTGTCGGCGCCATCTTTTTTGGCGCGTAAAACAGCATTTTTCACAGACTGACTGTCGATTGATTTTAATATTGTACCGTCTTTTAATGTGCGCTCCGCAACCCCATAAACACGGTCCCTTCGAACAAGGGGCGTGGGTCGTTGAGAAAAAATATTGTAAGGGTCAGGGACTTTAAGCCTGGCAAGTTCTAAAACATCTTCAAAACCTTCAGTGACAAGTAAACTTAATACTGCTCCGGTGCGTTGGATAACGGTGTTTACCCCAACGGTGGTTCCGTGGCTGAACCAAGTCACATCTTCAGGGCTAAAATCAGACATTTTGGAGAGTTCTGTTAAGCCATTTGAGATTTCTGAGCCTGGCTTTGTCGGTTGTGATAAGACTTTTAATGTTGTGAGCTGCTTTGTTGTGTCATCAAAAACACAAAAATCTGTAAATGTGCCGCCGATATCCACTGCTATCCGATAAGCCATGATTTTATCTCTGGTTTGGTGTTGACCGTGGGTAAAAAGATAGACCTCTCTATGTTTTCCGCCGCAGATTTTAGCGCCTTAATTATTTCATTTTTTTGAGCGTGAAACCGCGGGGTAAGCATTACTATATTGATTGCTGCTACTGGCTTAAGGTTCAGATTAAGGATTGGAACAGCGATACCACTTGCACCGTCAATCCGCTCATCTATGTTGAGAGCGTAGCCGCAGAGGTGCCATTGTTTTAGTTTCAGCATTATGTCTTTGGCTGATGTAGTGGTTTTCGGAGTGAACTTTTTGCGATTCAATGTTCTCAAGTAAATTTTTATTTCCTGCTCTGGCATTTTTGAGAGCATTGCATGCCCCATACATGAGCACCAAGATGGGATCGTTGGCTTCTCGCCAACTCTGTATGACATTTCTGAAACTGATTGACGGGCGTCTATAATTTGAACATCAAGAGATTTGGTGAGGTTGCCTAGAACAACACTATGACCAAATTGTTCTAGCAATCGATCCATTTCAGGAGCTGCTACACGGCGAATCATGCCGGCCCAACCACCAATCCAGCTTTGACTAATTGATGCAAAATCTGAGATTTTGTAAGCGCCGTTGGTGTTCTCCTCTAAATATTGCTCTTCGACGAGTGTGCAGAGCAGCATGTATGCAGAACTCTTCGGTAGTGCCAAAGCCTTTGAGACATCTCTTAATGTTAGCTCTTTGTTAATGTTAGAGAAAAGCTCAAGTATTCTGAGCGTTCTTACGGCTGATTTTACGGCAGTGGTCAATTTGATTTTTCCTAAATTTTACAAGTAATATATTCACATATGTGAACCGTTAGTCATATATGTGAATATTGTATTGACTTGTAAATTAGTCGGCTGTCAATATTTTTGTGTAGTTATTTAATTTAGGGAGCTAAGTCAGGGTGAGAGATCATCAAAAAGTAGCAATTGTCACCGGTGGCGCCAGGGGTATTGGACGGGGTTGCGCACTCCGTTTGGCGCAAAGCGGCTGCAACATTGTCCTAATTGATCTTCTCGAGCCAGAGATGAAATCCACGTCAGATGAGATACGTAAATTAGGATCCCAATGTATTACGTTTTCTGCAGATGTTGCAGATCATCAAGTTGCAGCAGATGTCGTTCGTGACGTTCATACCCATTTTGGACGACTGGACGTGCTGGTCAATAATGCTGGGAAGTCAATGCCTGTTGGCATAAGAGAGATTACAGAAGATCAGTGGGATCAGACAATCAACATAAACTTGAAAAGCTGTTTCAATTGGATTCAGCCGTCTGCTGAATTTATGCTAAGCGGTGGTGGTGGACGGATAGTGTCAATGTCATCCCTCAATGCCCACAGTGGTGGGGTAACGGCAGCTGTTTCAAAATTTGCATATGCTGCTGCAAAAGCGGGCATCATCGGCATGACGAGAGCTTTGGCAAAAGAATTGGGGCCACAGATTCTTATCAATGCAATCTGTCCGGGTTTGATTAAAACTGAGGTAGCAAAAAATCCTGTGATTGTGAACCGGGAGGCAGAGCTCATCAAAGGGATTGCGGCTAAGCGTGTCGGCACGCCCAAAGACGTTGCTGAATTGGTTGGTTTTCTTTGCCTCTCTGAGCCTTGTTTTATAACAGGGCAAGATTTCATCATTGACGGTTTTCAGTGGAACAGATGAGTTTTATTTTAAAACAAAGACATAGGCAAAACAAAAAAGGAGAATGAAATGAAGCATTTTAAAACTTTCAAAGCTCTAATGCTGTCTGTTGCCTTGACAGCAATGAGTTTGGTTGGAATACCGACGGATGGGATGGCAAAGAGTAAATTTGTGTTTGCCAATTCGTCACCATACGACACTCTTGACCCGCATGTGATCTACGATGTTGGTCGTGTTGCCTCACGCCTCAACATGTATGACGGGTTAATGCGGTGGTTGGATAACCCGCCTAAGCTTACCCCTTGGCTTGCAGAGAGCTATAATATATCTGCCGACGGTAAAACATACACATTCAAACTAAGAAAAGGTGCCACTTTTCATGATGGATCGCCTGTCGAAGCAAAAGATGTGGTGTATTCAATCGAGAGGATCTTGGCTTTAAAGAAAGGCGCTTTTTCGCTTTTCTCAAAATCAATCGAGCCTGGTTCGACAAAAGCGCCAGACAGTCACACTGTCGTTTTTAACCTAAAGACTGCCTCTTCAATTTTCCTTGCCACGGTTCCAGCAATCCATGTTGTCAATTCTGACTTGTTGAAGTCCAAAGAGGTCAATGGTGATTGGGGCGGGGTTTGGCTCTCAAAAAATGAGGCAGGGTCTGGCTCATTTGAATTGACCCGGTATGATCCAGCGATTGGGTTTCAAGCAAAACGTTATGCAGATCATTTCATGGGATGGGGCGAAAAATATCTGGATGAGATTGAGTTTCGCACCGTAAAAGAAATTAATTCACGAGTTCTTGGCCTTATGAATGGCGATTTTCATGGAACAGATGGCTACCTCCCACAGGATCAAGTCAAGCGGTTGAAAGCTGATGGTAATATGTATGTTCTAGAAGAAGAGTCTATGCGTATTTTCTATTCAATCATTCACAATGGGAGAAAACCTTTTGATGATGTGAATTTGAGGAAAGCGCTGTCACATGCATTTGACTATGACTCATTCATAGACAATATCTTATCTGGTTCTGTTGCTCGAAACCCAGTTCCGGTTCCAAATAATATCTGGGGCAACCCTAAAGGGGAAAAAGGGTATACTTTCGATTTAGAAAAAGCCAAAGCATATCTTGCCAAGGTGAAGGGTCCTATCCCCGAAATAACTATTGGAGCATTAACAGGGTATGGACAAACTGAGCAGGCGGCAGCTTTGCTTCAGAATGGACTCAGTAAAATCGGTGTAAAAAGTAAAATCGTGTCAGAGCCATGGTCCGTTGCGTCAAAAAAGATGAGAGACGAGCAGCAAATGTACGACATGTTGTGGTTGTGGCGTTCTACCTATTACGCAGATCCAAATAACTGGGTTGGTGAAATGTACGCTTGTGACCAGGTTGGTGCGCGCAATAACTCGTGGTACTGTGACCCTGAGGTTGACAAGCTTCTTATGGAAGCTCGCGTTGAACCAGATCAGGCAAAGCGCGCAGCCAACTATGAGAAAGCAGCGAAGATGGTCACGGATGACGCTGGTGGTATTTTTGTATACAACACCAAGTGGTTTGGGCCCTATAACAAAAAAGTGAAGGGTGTCCGGTTCTCTCCAATTGGAAATGCGCAAGAAATGCGTTGGGTCCACATGGAATAATAGATGCATAGGAGCGTGCCCTTAACAAGGGCACGCTTTTCTAGTGAGAGGCACTAAAATGCGGGTTTTGGCATTAATCATAAATCGGATGTTATGGCTTGTGCCTACTCTAGTCGGTCTTATGGTCATTACCTTTACGATCAGTCATATTATTCCCGCTGATCCTATTGCGTTTTTTGCAGGTGAAAACGCTACACCTGAACAAATTGAAGCTTTGCGTGTTCGCTATGGTTTTGACAAACCTCTCTATATTCAATTGATGAATTACCTTATTGGCGTGACCAATGGCGATTTGGGCATAAGCATTTACACGCAGCGCCCCATTTCGGAAGATTTATTGTCAAGATTACCGGCCACTATGGAATTAACCTTCATGGCGGTCTTTTTTTCGACGCTTGTTGGAATTCCCCTTGGTGTGTTTGCTGCCATATACAGAAACTCTTTCTTAGACCATTTTCTGAGGATTTTGACAGTTTCTGGACTTGCAATTGCCAGTTTCTGGTTAGCCATTCTTTTTCAATTATTGTTCGCGATGGAGTTGCAGATCACCCCTCTTCAAGGAAGGATTGATGGTTGGGGACCAGAAAAAATCACTGGCTTTTTTATTATGGACAGTCTTTTAGTCGCAGATTGGGAGAGTCTCCAAAGCGCGTTTTCGCATTTGATACTACCAACATTAACATTAGCTTTTCCTGCTATGGCAACGATTGTAAGGTTTACAAGAGCTGGGGTTTTGGATGCGATAAACTCTAATTACGTCCTTTATGAGCAGGCGATGGGTTTGCCAAGCAAAGTAATAATCTGGAAATATGTTCTTAGAAATGCACTAATTGGCACCGTCACACAGATAGGCCTTATTTTTGGAATATTGATCGCTGGAGCGGTAGTGGTTGAAGCTGTGTTTGATTGGCCTGGCCTCGGGTTATATGCCGTCGAAGCAATCATGAACTCGGACTACAACGCTATTATGGGCTTCACTTTGGTGACGGGTGCATTTTTCATAATTGTTAATCTAATTGTTGATATTCTTCATGGGATAATTGATCCCCGAACCCAGGATTAATTATGCTTGAAAGCACCAAATTTATTATTTCAAAACTTTCACGTGACCGCACATCATTGGTGGGCGCGTTTCTTTTAATAGCTCTCGTGTTAATAGCTATCTTTGCGCCTGTACTTGCCCCGTACCCAGAAGATGTAACTGAGTTTCATCCGCCCGAAAGATTGTTTGGCCCAAGCATGTTGCATTTTTTTGGCACTGATAGGATGGGGTCAGATATTTTCTCGCGAATGTTATTTGGAGCAAGGATAACAATAGCGATTGCGGTTATCGCAGTCGGTGTGTCGGTTTTGGTTGGGGTGCCGATTGGATTGATAGCGGGTTACAATAGAAATTGGATGTCTGATGGCCTGATGCGCATTTCTGATATTTTTCTTGCAGTGCCCCAGATCATCCTTGCTATCGCCATTGCACAAACGTTGGGGCCATCAATTGAGAACGTTATTCTAGCGCTTTCTGCAACCTATTGGCCCTTTTGGGCTCGATTGGTATACGCAGAAACGCGCTCTGCTCTGACGGAAACTTATGTTGAAGCATCGATCGCACTTGGTGCATCGCCTTTTAGGGTGATGGTTTTCCATGTATTACCAAACATTTCATCATCAATAATTGTTCGAACTACTATAGGTATGGGCGGTACTATTTTAACCGCTGCCGCTCTTGGGTTTTTGGGGCTGGGCCCGCCGGCGCCAAGCCCAGAATGGGGCAGAACTATAGCTGAAAGTCGCGAGTTCTTGCCTGAGGCTTGGTGGTATGCAACTGCGCCCGGGGTAGCGATTTTTTTGGTTGTGATGGGCTTTAATCTTTTTGGTGATGGTTTGAGGGATATATTGGATCCTCGTACTCGGAGAAGTAATGATGGCTGAAGAGCTGTTGTCGATAGAAAATCTTCACGTTTCTTTTTCAACAGAAAATGGCGTCGCTGAGGTGCTGGATGGTGTGAATTTTTCCATCAAACCGGGAGAAATAGTAGGGCTGGTTGGAGAATCAGGTTGTGGAAAGACAACGCTAGCGAGATCAATTCTTGGTATTTTACCAAAAAATTCAGCTCGAATTACCGATGGCTCGATTGTTTTTGATCATAAAAATATCTTGGAAATGCAAGAGCATGATATTGCAAGGAACATCCGTGGTCGGCTGATCACCTTCGTACCACAGGATCCTTTTTCATCATTCAACCCAGTTTTCACCATTGGTACCCAAATAATGGATTTGATGAAATGGAAGTCTAGTGAAAAAGAAAGTCATGGGTTTTTTGGAAGAGCTGGAAAGTCAGAGCGTGATAAACATTACCAAAAGGTTTTAGAGCTTTTGCAAACAGTCCAATTGCCTGATGTTGAGGGCATCCTTCGTAAATACCCTCATGAAGTATCTGGGGGCCAGCGCCAGCGCCTTATGATTGCGATGGCGCTTTTGTCGGAGCCTAGGTTGATCATAGCAGATGAGCCAACGACAGCGCTAGATGTTACAATTCAAGCACAGATTTTGAAGCTGCTGCGGCAACTTGCTAGAGAGCGAAACGTTGCAGTGCTTTTTACAACACATGACCTTGGCGCTGCGTACGAAATTTGCGACCGAGTAACGGTCATGTATGCAGGGCAGGAAGTTGAAAGTGCGACTGTGGATGCCTTTTTTGGGAAGCCGCGCCATCCCTACACAAAAAGTTTGTTGGGTAGTTTGCCAAG
>JGI20158J14315_10000685_pt1 | contig 25471 bp, 30 predicted proteins | sample COG_08_FD_14315 | JGI IMG/M metagenome (IMG submission 14315)
TTTCAACAATATCGTCTTTTGGAGTAACATTTTTTCCACCCATAACTTCAGCAATTTCTAAGATTGCTTTTGCTTGTTCTGGAGTGGCATTAAAAAATTCTCTATTTTGTCTTACTCTCTTATCATCTAATCCCTCGTGTATTTTCTTTTCAATTGCCGAAGCATTTTCAACTTCAACTGCATAATAACATTCAAAAGGTAAAGGTGTACTTGTGTTATCAAGTTCTCTAACTCTTCTATCTAAATTTTCAGTGATACCTACTTTAATAGTGTCAGGCATCGACTCGTTGGTAAGGATATAAACTATTGCCATAATCTAATAAACCTACCAACATTATTACATTCAAACAATTATATTTTTCTTTTAAATATCACAAATATTTCTCTCATTTGCGAATGAGTTGACTAATCTTCTTTTAATATTGTTTTGTTTTTCAATAACCCAGTTGTCCTCATATCTCTTAACAAGTTTAACTAAAAAAGAGTGATGCCAAGTTCTTCCTGTATATCTTTCAAGTTTAGATTTAATGTCTTTGTACTTGGTACCTTTGTATCTTAATGACATTATTAAGTTGATTTCTCTTTTCTGTTTTTCACAATCAACTAAAATACCATTATCACCTAAGTCTTTACCATACTGAACTTTTCCACCTTGATAACGACCTTGTTCTTTAAGTTTTGCTTGTGCTATTTTCTGTTTCTCACTTAAAGACTTACGATACCATTCACTCATTATTGAAAGTATTTGATAGAAGACACTTCCTAAACTATCACTAGAAATTACATCTCCTAAATCAGTAAAGATTAATTTAATCTTTTGTCTTCTAAACTTTTCAACATCATTAACTAATCCATAATGAGAACGAGAGTACCTATCTAATGCTGAACAAATGATAGTGTCTCCTTTTTTAAGTTTAGTAGACATNAACATTCCAGATTGTCTTTGTTCTAATAACAATCCACCAGAACAAATNTCTTCAAAGTATTCGTCAATATTGAGATTATGTATCTGACAATATCCTTTAATCTTATGTTTTTGAGTATCAAAAGAACTATTACTACCTTCTTCATTAGACTTTCTCATATAACCGTAAATCATATTACTCCTTTGTTATTTTTGTCATCGCTCTAAAGAACGATAACAAACGCTAACAAATCCAACATAATCATCAACACTTTGCTTATGTTGATACTCTTACACAATCCAATCGCTAATTATGACTTACACAAGATAATAGATAATTCACTGATTTTTGGTAGCGCCAGAGAGAATCGAACTCTCACTCATTGCTGAACAGGATTTTGAGTCCTGCGTGTCTACCAGTTCCACCATAGCGCCATTTAAAAAAAATTAAGATACTCTTTTTAATTTTGTTCGTCCAGTCTGTAACCAAGAATCCATTATAGAATCTAGTGCTGAATTTGCTGTGTAATGTTTATCAATCATAGTTGTAGATGTTCCACAATTCTTTGCTATCGCTGTTGAATTAATACCTTTGTCCAACATAATCTGAATAAATGTATTTCTAAAAGACTTGCTATCTACTGATAAAGTTTCATCACCTCTTTTGATATGTTTTAAATCTGCCTCAATAAGTAATGAATTTAGTCCCTCTCTAAAAGAATTAACTCCCCAAACCCGTCCTTTAATTTGTCCAAGACCTGTAGTTTTATATAAATTGATTAGTCTTTGAATAGCATAATATGCTGATGAAACAGAATTACATTCTCGTTCAAGTGTCTTACTTTGTCTTACCCAAATCTTACAATAATACCTAGAGTTATCATCTAACTTAATTTCAGATTGCGTTATCTTCTTACTCTTTTGTCTATCTATTAATTTGATATCCTCAAAGTGTAAATTAAGACACTCATCTACTCTTAATCCTGTTCCAACCATAAAGATAATGAATTGATGTAATCGCTCTCTTTCAAACCTAATTCTTAGTGTACGACCAGATTTAAACCTATTACGAGAGACTGCTAATAACCTGTTATATTGTTCCTTAGTTAGACCAACTCGACTAGTTCTTTGTCTTCTCATTTTTTTAGATAATATTTTCTTAATATTTTCTAACTTATCTTTCCTAATCTTTTTCCTATAACACCAAGATGTAAAACCAGAAATTGCCATTAAATCTCCACTAATAGTTGCCGACCTTAATGTTTTAGATTGAGATTTTGCCCTTGCCAATCTCCACATCAGATAAGTCTTTTGAATATCATCTGCTGTCATTGTATTTACTTTAAGACTCATAAACTCTTTACACTTCACAATGTAATTCCATCTTTCATTGTACCATTTCTTAGTTCTTGCTTCTCTATCAGTAGATTTACCAATGTCAGTTAAAAAAGATTGATATAAGTCCTTAACACTAGATTGATGTATTTGAATATTATGTTTCTTTTTAAAGTTTAATTCATCAAACCAATCGCCAAGTATCTGTTTTGCTTGAGATAAGTTGTTTGTACCAGATGATTTGATAGTTTGTTTACCTTGAATGTAAGTTCGCCCAACAAATTTATCAGATTTCAGTTTGCCCTTATATTTGTCTGTACGAACATAGATATGTAATTTGCCATTTTTAATTGAGTGAATCTTGCCCATTTGTACAAAAATTATAACACAATTGATTAGACGAGTGTATCAGTTTGTGTAAGAGTTGTGTAAGAGTGCGATAATCTCTAAAACCTACGACCTAATTGACGAAAAGTAATGAATTAACACATTTTGAGTCGTGCGCGTCTACCAATTCCGCCATTCGCCCTTAGTTTAGTTAATAATATTATATAAAATTAAATAGTATAAGAACTTAAATTGTATTAAAACCAAAAAATGTTCTCAAAGTTGTACCAAAATTGTTTAAAACTTGCTTCACACAAGAGCTCAAAAAAAATTTTAGCAATTGTTGCTTTTGTTGAAAGTTCTTTTTTTCCTATACCCCCTGACATAATGATTGTGCCTATGGTAATTGCCAAAAAAACTGATTATTTAAAAATATTTGCTATAGCTTCAATTTTTTCTGCTCTTGGAGGATTATTAGGATATTTGATTGGATCAACTTTTATAGATTTGTCGATGAATTTAATTCAACTTTATGGCTATGAAGAAAGAGTATTAAATCTAAAAAATGATTTAATAAATGGTTCAGGATTCTATGTTTTTTTAGCAGCATTATTTCTTGCAGGATTTACTCCTTTGCCATTTAAAGTTTTTACAATAACTAGTGGTATAATAGGTTTTAATATTATTATTTTTTTTTTTATCTGCTTAGCATCACGTGGTTTGAGATTTTTTGTTCTATGCTACTTAACTTATAAATTTGGACATATGTTTGATAATTTAATGAAAAAAGAAGGTACAAAGTTGTTTGTGATTGCTGGACTAATAATTATTACTTTTGCAGGAGTTATATATTTTTCTGTAAAATAGCATGACTAAAATAAAAAACAAAACAGCTCTCACCCTAATATTATCTTTTAGTATTTTTGCGCTTTTTACTGCTTATTTCATTCAATATGCATTAGGTCATCAACCATGTAACTTGTGTTTAATTGAAAGAATACCCTATATTATTGCAATAATAGTTATTTCATTATGCTTGTTTTTTAAACAATTTGAAAAATTATTGTTAATTGTTCTTAGTATTGTTTTTTTTTCTTTAACAATATTATCTATTTATCATTTTGGAATTGAACAAGGGTTTATATCAGAATCATTAGTTTGTAACCTAAATACAAAAATTGAAGATTTAGATAAAGATACAATTTTAAAAGAGTTGTCAAAACAACCTATTAGTTGCAAAAATGTTAACTTTAAAATTTTAGGTTTATCACTTGCGACTATTAATATTTTTATTTCTTTAATATTAACTATTATAACTTTTAAATTATTTTTAAATTATGAAAAAAACAAGTAAAAATATAATAGAAGAATTCATTAGGGTTGATCATGCCGGGGAAAGGGGGGCTATTAAGATCTATGAAGGGCAACTATTGGCACTCAATACCTTTATAAAAGATGATAATTTAAAAAAGATTATTGAGGAAATGAAAATTCATGAGAAAGAACATTGTGACTACTTTGAAAATGAAATCAAAAAAAGAAATATTAAACCTACTAAATTTTTGCCTCTATGGGATCTACTCGGTGTAGGTTTAGGTTTTGGTTCTACAATCATGGGAAAAAAAGCTGCCATGTTGTGCACTGCCTCCGTTGAAGAAGTTATTGATGAACATTATGCAAATCAGATTAGGCTTCTTGAGAGCGATGAAAGAGAATTAAAAGATAAAATTATAAAATTTAGAGATGATGAATTGCTTCACAAAAATATTGCTTATGAAGAGGGTGCTACCAAAAAGGGCCTATACTCAATTTTAGATAAAATAATTAAGACTGGCTCAAGAATTGCAATTAATATATCAGAAAAAATATAATTAATTTTCTAATTCAATATCCCAATATAAGTAATCCATCCAACTTTTATGAAGAAAATTTGGTGGAAAATTTTTACCATTTTTATGAAGATCTTCACTAGAAGGTTGAAAAGGCTCTTGAGCAAGCACCATTCCTGAATACTTTAATAGTCTGCCTCCTTTTTTAACATTACAAGCTGAACAAGCAGTTACTACATTATGCCAGTTAGTTTGACCACCTTTAGACCTGGGTAATAAATGATCAAAAGTTAACTCGTGTCCACTTCCACAATATTGACACGAGAACTTATCTCTTAAAAAAACATTAAACCTAGTAAAACTAGGACTTGATTGAAGTGTAACAAAACTTTTTAAAGCAATAACACTAGGTAATTTCATATTAAATGATGGGCTTCTAATTACTCTATCATAGTTACTAACAATACTTACTCTGTCTAAAAAAACTGATTTTACAGAATCTTGCCAACTCCATAATGACAATGGGTAATAACTTAATGGTCTATAATCTGCATTTAAAACCAGAGCTGGGCATTTTTCTAATGATAAATTTTGTTCAATAAAATTCATAATTAAAATCTTAACTGAAAAGAATTATTTTAGCAATAAGTAGAAATTAATTTTTTATCAAATATTCATTTTATAGTAAAATTATTTTTTATATAATTTAATGCATAACTTGAAGCTTCTATTGGTATATGATGTTGGCAATTTTTTATCATTTTTGTTTCAACTTCAACATTATTTCTAATTAAAAAATCTTTTGCTTCTAATAAAAAAGTTGGAGATACAACTTCATCTAAACTACCATGAATTAGAAGCATTTTTGTTGATGAGGTTTTTCTATTAATCAAATCTTCTTGATTAATTATTTTGCCTGAAAAACCAACTACTGAATTGAAATTTTTTTCATTTGTAAGTCCTAAATTTATGGACATCATACAACCCTGGCTAAAACCTGACAAACAAATTTGAGAATTTTTTAGATTATATTGTTTTTTTACTTCATTAATAAAATTTTGAAGTTTTAATTCTGCTTTTTTTGATTGTTCTAATATATATTGTGGATCATCATTGGTTAAATCAAACCACTGATAACCAGAAGGGTTTATTGGACACTCCTCATGCCCATTAGGACATAAAAAAATTGTATTTGGTAAAAATCTTTTCCAACCTAACGTCAACATGCTTATATCTTTTCCATCTCCACCATAGCCATGTAACAAAATAACTGCATTATTAATAGGTGTGTTCATCTCTGGTTTTATTACTGTTGTAGCAAGGCAAAATGTCATAGATACTTTAATTATGTTTTTTATTTTTAAAAAACACTTTACAATACAAATATGATTACTGGAACATTTGTTAAAATACTTGGTTTTATACTATTAATAGTAGTAGCCATTATATTAATTCTTGGCATTGGCACACTCTTTAAAGGTGGCGAAACCAGCAAAAAATATTCAAATAAATTAATGCAGTTAAGAGTTCTTTTTCAATTCATCGCAATAGTAGTTTTAGTTTCTTTTGCTTATTTTTTTAAGGATTAATTGTAAGTCTTTAACCAACTAACAAATTCCTCATCATTAAAGTCAATGGACCCTATAACTCTGGCAAATTCCCTGCTCTCTTTATTAAAAAATATTGTTGTTGGAACACCTCTTAATTTAAATTTTTTAGCCAACGTTACTGATGGATCAAAATAAATATCCAGATTATCGATATTTAATTCTTTAAAAAATATTTCTGTTTTTAGCAAATCTTCTTGCCCAATATTTATTGGAAAAACTTTTAAATTATTAAATCTAATATCAGATTGTAAATCATTCAATGAAGGCATCTCTTCTTTACAAGGAGCACACCATGTTGCCCAGAAATTCAATATTAACAACTTTCCTTTATAATCGTCTAAATCAACTCTTTTTTGATTTTTATCTTTAAAAATTACTTCCTCGTAGGTTATTGGTTTTTTTATTATAACTAGATTTTTTATATTTGGCTTATCTTTCCCATAACTAAATACTGTGGTTATTAAATAGATAAATATTATTAAAAATTTCATAGTAAATATGTATAATTAATTATCATGGTAAAAAATAAAAACAATAAGACAATATGGGGATCTAGAATAAAAAAAAATTCCTCCTTATTATTTCAAAAAGTGGGTAATTCAATCAATATAGATAAAAAACTTTTTAAAGAAGACATTAAAGGATCAATTGTACATGTCGATATGTTGTGCAAACAAAAAATTATTTCTTTTAAAGTTAAAAACAAAATCGTTTATGGGCTAACTAAAATAGAAAAAGAAATTGAAAGAAATAAATTTGAATATAATAAAAAGTATGAAGATATACATATGAATATTGAAAAAAGATTATTTCAAATAATAGGTGAAGATGCAGGATACCTGCACACTGCAAGATCTAGAAATGATCAGATTATTACTGATTTTAAAATGTGGACTATGACAGCAACCCAAAATATTAACAAAAATTTAGATAATATTTTAAATACTATACTTAAAATTTCTGAAAAGAATATTGAAACTATTATGCCAGGATTTACTCATTTGAAAAATGCTCAAGCTATATCTTTTGCACATTACTTAATGGCCTATGTAGAAATGTTCACAAGAGACAAAAAAAGATTTTCTAATAACTTAGAAGGTTTGTCTGAGTGTCCTTTAGGTGTTGCTGCATTAGCTGGTACATCATTCAATATTGATAGAAATTTTACATCCAAAAAACTAGGATTTAAAAGACCTACAAATAACTCTATAGATACTGTTGCTGATAGAGATTTTGTTTTGGATTTTTTATATAGTGTATCTGTTTGTTCAATGCATATTTCAAGAATGGCTGAAGAACTTATTATTTGGAACTCTGATGGTTTTAATTTAATTACTCTTTCAGATAAAGTTGTTACTGGATCTTCTATAATGCCTCAAAAGAAAAATCCAGATTTACTAGAATATTTACGAGGAAAAACTGGATCGGTGTATGGAAATTTATTTTCTATGCTTACGATACTTAAAGGGCTTCCAATATCTTATTTTAAAGATCTTCAAGATGATAAAGAAATACTTTTTAAATCTGACGAAATTTTAAATAACTGTATCGCAATTCTCAATGAAGTTTTAAAAAATCTTAAACCAAATAAACAAAAAATGCTGGCATTAGCAAATTCTGGCTATATTACAGCTACAGATTTAGCAGACTGTCTTGTAAAAAATTATTCAATGCCCTTCAGAAAAGCCTATAGAACCACAGCATTAATTGTAAATTACGCAGAAAAGAATAGCAAACAATTGGATGAACTGAGTATTGAAGAAATAAAAAAAATTGAACCAAAACTTTCTGATGATGTGTTAAAAGTTTTAAACTTAAAAAACTCCATAAATTCAAAAAAATCGTACGGTGGAACATCTTTTGATAATATAAAAAAGATGATAATAAAATATAAAAAAACATAAAATGATAAAAAAATTAATTTTAATTTCTATATTTTGTAGCCTTGTTTTTTCTTGCGGCAAAAAAGGTGACCCTGTGTTCAAAGTAAATAAAAATAACGTTCATATTTCAAATACATAATGAAATATATTAATAAAAATCTCTTAATTGAAAAAGTTGAAGTTCAGCATATAGCAAAAAAGTTTGGTACACCAACCTATTGTTACTCATATAAAAGATTAAAAGAAAATGTAAGTAATTTTAAAAAAAATTTTAACAATTTTTTACCTTTGATATGTTTTGCAGTTAAATCCAATACCAATGTAAGTCTAATAAAAGAAATAAAAAAATTAGGGTTAGGTGCAGATGTTGTTTCAATGGGTGAATTAATGATTGCCTTGAAAGCTGGTATAAATCCTAAAAAAATTGTTTTTTCTGGTGTAGGAAAAACAACAACTGAAATAAAATATGCAATTGATAAAAAAATTTTATTGATAAATGCTGAGTCTAAAAGTGAAATAATTGAAATTGAAAAAATTGCAAAATCTAAAAAAAGAGTAGTAAATATAGGTATTAGATTAAATCCTAATACAGATGCTAAAACTTTAAAACAAATTTCAACTGGTAAAAAAGAGAACAAATTTGGAGTAAATGAAAAAACTTTTTTTGAGTTAATTAATTATACTAATTTTTCAAAAAATATTAGTCTTAAATGCTTAAGTGTTCACATTGGCAGTCAAATTTTAGATCATAAACCATATAAAAAAATGCTGAATGTAATAGATAAAATTATTAAAAAAAGTAATCATACTTTTGAATTTGTAGATCTAGGTGGTGGTATGGGAATATCCTATGANAAAAATAATAAGAAATTGAATTATGAAAAGTATAATATTGCTATAAAANAATTCTTAAAAAAACATAATTCTAAAATAATATTTGAACCTGGTAGGTCAATAGTTGGAAATACAGGTTTTCTAATTTCAANAGTGACATATATAAAAGAAAANAATAAAAAAGATTTCATTATTCTGGATTCAGCAATGAATGATCTTATGAGACCAGCATTGTACGGTNCAAATCACAGAACTTTACCTGCAATAAAATCAAATAAACTTTCAAAAAAAGTTTATGAATTTGTTGGTCCAATATGCGAAAGTACTGATAAATTTACATCATTAAAAAAATTTTCTAAATTAAAAGAAAAAGACCTTGTAGTAATGTGTGATGTAGGAGCATATGGAATGTCGCTAAGCTCAAATTATAATGTTAGACCAAAACCAACAGAGGTATTAATAAAAGGATCAAAGATTAACATGATCAAAAAAAGGCAAAAATTAAAAGATTTAATTTAGTTTTTGATTAAAATGATAAGAAGCTTTGTATTTTCTATAATTTTTTTTTCAGGGATAATTTTAATTTCTGTAATATTCCTTCCTGCAATTTTATTGCCAAAAGCTATAGTTTTATTAGGTGGAAAAATTATGGGTTCATGGGCTTCTTTTTGTTTACAAATTTTTTTATCAACTAAAATAGTTATCAAAGGTAAAGAAAATATAATTAATGATAGAAAATTTTTTATAGCCGCATCACACCAATCAATGTTTGAAACTTTTTTTTTACAAACACTTTTTAATTCGCCAGTTTTTATTTTAAAAAAAGAGTTATTGAGGATTCCAGTGTTTGGTTGGTATCTTAAGAAAATTGAGTCAATATCAATTAAAAGAAATAAGATAGCTAAAGAAAACCTAGGATTTCTTGATATTATTTCAAAACAAATTAGTTTATCAAACAGACCATTAATAATTTTTCCACAGGGAACTAGACTCTCTCCAGAGGATAGAACACCTTTCAAAAAAGGTTCGGGTAGAATTTACGAAAAGTTAAATATTTCATGTCAACCAGTAGCAATCAACTCGGGAAAGACTTGGCCTAAGCGTGGTTTAAAAAAAGCTAATACCACTTTAATAGTCTCAATTTTAAAACCTATTGATCCTGGCTTAAAAAAGGAAATATTCCTAGAAAAATTAGAGAATGCTATTTATTCTGAATTAAATATTTTAGATTAACCTTTCATTGGCATTACAACAAAAATACTATCAAAATCACTTGGATCTTTAATCAGTGCTGGTGAACTTGTGTCATTAAAATATATTTCTATTTTATCCCCCTCAAGTTGAGAGGCAACATCTATTAAATATCTAGAATTAAAACTAATTTCTAAATCATGATCAAATTTTACGTTTAAGCTTTCTTTGCCATCTCCACTGTTAGTGTTATTAACAGATAAATTTAATACATCATTAGATAAATTAAATTTTACACCATCTTTTTTGTCCAATGAAACAGAGGCAACTCTATCAACTGAGTTTAAAAATAGTTTTAAATCTATTTCTAATTTTTTTTGATTATTTTTAGGTATTACTTGAATATAGTTTGGAAACTTTCCATCAATCAATTTTGAAATTAATATACTATTATTTAATTCAAACTTAATTTTTGATTTTATATTAGAAATTTTAACATCTCCATCATAGTTTTCTAATAGGGAGCATAATTGAAATATTGTTTTTTTGGGTAATATAATTGGCTCAAAATTTACACTTTGATCTATTCTTATTTTAGATACAGACATTCTATGACTGTCAGTAGCAGCAGCTGTTATAAAATTTTTGTCTTCTATTTGGGTTTGATGAAAAAAAATTCCACTAAGATAATGTCTAGTTTCATCACTTGACACTGAAAATTTACATTTATTCAATAATTTTAATAATTGTTTAGATTTTATAGAAAACTCATTTTCATTGAAATTTTCATCTGTTAATGGAAATTCAGCTGCACTCATACAGTTTAAATTGAAAAGTGATTTTTCTGACTCAACCTTTAGTTTGCTTTCTGTCAATGATAAATTGATTTTTTTTCCAGCTGAAAGTTTTCTTATTATATCATACATAGTTGATGAGACTGTAGTTGTGCTTCCTTCCTCAATAACTTCTACATTTTCTATTTGATGAATAAATATCAAATCCAAGTCTGTAGCTGTAATTGTCAAATTTGAGTTTTTAACATTCAACAAAATATTTGATAAAATAGGAAGTGTACTTCTCTTTTCAATTACACCTTGACAATAATTTAGAGCTTGTTGTAAGTCTTGTTGATTAATATTAAATCTCATTTTCTTTATTATACAATATTTGATTTTTTAAATTATTGATATTGCTATTCATTTCTGGATCTTTTTCCTTCAATTTCTCTATTGTTTTTATTGAATGTATAATCGTAGTATGATCTCTATTAGAAAACTCTCTACCAATTTCAGGTAAAGACTTAGATGTCAAAATTTTAGTCAAATAAATTGCCGTTTGTCTTGGTCTGACTAAATATCTTGATCTTCTTGAAGAAAGCATTTCATTTTTACTTATTTTGAAAAATTTGCATACAGTTGATTGGATTAGATCGATTGTTACTTTATTCTCACCTATATTTAATAAATCTTTCAATACTACCTTAACCTCAGAAAGATTAGGAATTTTATTATATATTCTTGAAAAAGAAACAACTCTATTGATTGCACCTACTAATTCCCTAATACTTACAGTTATTTCTAAACTAATAAAGTTTTGTATTTCTTCAGAAATATTTATTTGGTTAGAATAAAAAATATTCAATTCTTCTGTTTTTTGTTTAACAATTTTACTTCTAAGTTGATAATCTGGTTTTTGTATATCAACAACCAAACCACCAGCAAACCTAGATTTAATTCTATCTTGTATTCTCGATAGTTTATTTGGTGCCCTATCTGCAGAAATTATTATTTGTGATCCTTTATCTAACAATGCATTAAAGGTATGAAAAAATTCTTCTTGCATAGCTTCCTTACCATTCATAAATTGAATATCATCAATTATTAAAATGTCTGTATTTCTAAAGTACTCCTTAAATTTGACCATATCATTAGATTTAATTGATTTTACAAATTGATACATAAATCTCTCAGCTGAGATAAACATAACTTTATTTTTTTCTTTTAGTGAAATACCAATTGAATTTAATAAATGAGTTTTTCCCATTCCAACACCACCATAAATATAAAGAGGGTTGTAGTGAGAGATATTTTCTGCAACTTTTAGAGATGCTTCAAAAGCTAATTTATTGCTGGTACCTGTAATAAAGTTATCAAATCTTTTATTTGGGTCAATTCTATTATACTGAAGGTAGGTATCCTTAATAAATGAAACATTTTCACTTTTTTCTACATAATTGAGATTTTCTTGAATTTGATCAGTCGCTGGTTTTTCAATAATTTTAAACTCAATTCTGGTTAAATCTTTTTTATATATTTTAATAATTTTTAAAATTTGGTCCAAGTATCTTGATGTAATCCAATCCCTTATAAATCTTGTTGAAACTGACAACAAAACATAATTATTTATTTCTTCTACAAAATCTATTTTTCTAAGCCAACTTTCATAAATATCACTTCCTAGATTATTTTTCATATCTTTTTGTATTTTGCTCCAGTCAAGACTATTAACAGGATCATTTTTAACTTTATGTGTAATATTATTTGTAGACATTGTTTTGTAGGAATACGACCAGTTAAAAGCAAAATTAAAATTTTGCAATGAATAATTTTATAAAATTAAAAATAAATAAAATCTGTAAGTGAATCGTTTTTTACGTGAATAAATTTTTAAATTTTTTTAATATATTTTGTATTTAAAAAACTTTACAAATTTAAAATCTATGAGTGTGTAATTTATAAATTATAATTTTCATTATTTTACTAAATCTAGATATAGTAATTTTCATATAAAAAATTTCTTATCTAGTATAAATACCTTTGGTTGTAATTTTTAGTAAATCTTAAATGTTTATAATGATGAAATTTTCTTTGTAATTCTTGATATATTTCTCGATGCATTTGCTTTCTTTATAATCCCTGTCTTTGCAACTTTCATCAATTCAGAATTCAACTTGGGTAAGAATTTTAGTGCTTCTGCTTTCTTTTTTCCTTGTAATAGAAGGTTCATCTTTTTTATAGCATTTCTGTATTTGCTCTTCCGAGCTTTATTAACCATTGTTTGTGTAGCAATTCTTCTAATTCTTTTAATTGCCGATTTTGTGTTTGCCATAAGCGCAGTGGTATAGCTTGTGAATTTATAACGGTCAACAGAATAATTGTTTATTTTTGACAAGTATTACAAAAAAAAGTTGATCTATTAGATATAATTATTTTCTTTATTTTGCCATCGCATTTATTTCTTGTACAATTAAGGTTTTCTCTCTGATAAACATTAAACTCTTTTTGAAAATTCCCACTATCTCCAGAGATATTTTTAAAATCACGAATACTTGATCCGCCTTTTTTTATGGCTTTATTAAGTACTTTTCTTGAAAATAAAATAATTTTCTTACAATCGTTTATAGATAATTTCATTGCTAACTTTTCTGGTCTTATTCTACTTAAAAATAAGATTTCACTAGCATAAATATTTCCTATGCCTGAAACAAATTTTTGATCAATTAAAAAAGTTTTAATATTTTTTTTTTTATTTAAAAAATAAGTTTTAAGATACTTTAAATTGAATGATTTAAAAAAAGGCTCTGGTCCTAAATGATTAAATCTATTTTTCAGATCTTCCTTGTTATTTATAAATTTAAAAAAACCGAACCTTCTGGGGTCATTATATATAATACTTAAATCCTCAAATTGAATTTCAACATGATTATGTTTCTCAGAAAGAATTGGTGAATTATAAAAGCTGGTATTAGTAAATTTATTTAAACAATTTTTTTTAATCAAGTGGATAGTGCCCGACATACCTAGATGTATTAAACAAAAAGAACCATCTAAAAAATTTAGAATTATATATTTTGAAAATCTAGTTACTTTTTTAATTGTTTTATTTTTTAATAATTCTTCAAAATTGATTGGAATTTTAAACCTTAGATTTCTGTTTTTAATTATTACTTTTTTTATTTTTTTTGTAACTATTTTCCGAGCTAATGATTTTTTGACTATTTCTACTTCTGGTAATTCTGGCATTTAGCACTATATTATCAATAAATAATAAATTTAATATGCAACAATATCTCCAAAATAAAGAAGGACTTGTCCAAAAAGTCTTTGATGATGTTTATGACAAATATGATCTAATGAATGATTTCATGTCTTTGGGTGTTCATAGGATTTGGAAAAAAAATTTAATCAATTGGTTGAATCCCTCAATAAACAAAATTTTAGTTGATGTTGCTTGTGGAACGGGAGATCTTGGTAAACTCTTTTTGGACGTAACTAATAAAAATGGTACGATTTTTTGTATTGACCCAAATAAAGGAATGATTGGGAAAGGTAAAGAAAAATTACTTAATTATAAAAATATTAATTGGTTAATCGCTCCTGCAGAAAAATTGCCAATCAAAGATAATTCTTGTGATTATTATACAATTAGCTTTGGTCTTAGAAATACAAAAAATCTTAATAAAGCACTTTCTGAAGCCTACAGAGTTCTAAAGCCTGGTGGTCGGTATTTATGTTTAGAGTTTTCTAAAATACAAAATTCTAACCTAGATTTTATTTATAAAAATTATTCAAAACTTATACCATTAATAGGTAAGGCTATTGTGGGACAAAAAGAACCTTATGAATATTTGATTAAAAGTATTGATGAATTTATTAGTCAAGAAGAATTAATAGACCTAATGAATAAGAATAAATTCAAAAATTGTAGTTATAGAAATTTATCTGGAGGAATTGTTGCTGTTCACTCAGGTTGGAAAATCTAATGATTAAAAAATTATTTATTTTATTTAAACTAGGAAGAAAATTAGCTAAATCTGACATATTAAATATAGTTTCAAAATTTAAAAAACCTCCAATAGGCATTAAAATATTATTTTATATTCTCTCTTTTTCTTTTTCAAACTCACAAAAAACTAATCTCAATATTAGTGAGGGTGAAAAACTTTCTAAATCTTTACAATCAATGGGAACTACTTTTATTAAACTTGGTCAATTTTTAGTTACCAGACCAGATATAATTGGTGATGAATTGGCAAAAGAATTAGAAGGCTTACAGGATAGATTGCCTGCTTTTTCTTTATCAGAAGCAAAAACCATAATTAAGAAAAATCTAGGTCAAGAAACATTTAATTCTATAATTAATTTAAGTGAACCAGTGGCAGCCGCTTCAATTGCGCAAGTCCACAAAGCAAAAATAGATGACGATGGAACTATAAAAGATGTAGCTATTAAAATTTTAAGACCTGATATTAAAAAAATATTTAATGAAGAAATTGATGCTTTGATGCTTTTTGCATTTTTTGTTGAGTCTTTTATAAAAAAAACAAAAAGATTAAAATTAATTGAAGTGGTTTTTTTACTTAAAGAAATAACTAATCTTGAAATGGATTTAAGGTTTGAAGCTGCGGCTGCAAATGAATATGCAGAAAATACCAAAAATGATGCTGGATTTAGAGTCCCTCAAATTTATTGGAATTTTACAAGTGAAGATGTAATGACACTCGATTGGGTAGAAGGTGTTTCTATTCGCGAAACTGAAATTTTACAAAAAAAAAATATTAGTACTGAAAGAATTGCTTCTGATATCATACAACATTTTCTTCGACACGCAGTAAGGGATGGTTTTTTTCATGCAGACATGCATCAAGGAAATATATTTATTGATAATGACGGACAAATTGTACCAATAGATTTTGGTATAATGGGAAGATTAGATAATTTAAGCAAAAGGTTCTTAGCTGAAATATTATTCGGTTTTATTCAAAGGGATTATAAAAAAGTAGCAGAGGTTCATTTAGTTGCAGGTCTTGTACCAAAAAACGTTCCTGTTGACGATCTAGCTCAAGCATTAAGGTCAATTGGAGAACCAATATTTGGTCAATCTGTAAAAGATATTTCTGGAGGAAAATTATTAAAACAACTTTTTGATGTTACTGAAAAATTTAATATGCAAACTCAACCTCAATTATTAATGTTGCAAAAAACTATGGTTGTTGTTGAGGGTGTTGCTAGAAAACTTAATCCAGAGACAAACATTTGGGAGACTTCAAAACCTGTTTTGGAAAGTTGGTTAAAAGAAACAAAAGATCCTATCAAAACTTTAAATGAAGGCTTAAAAAATACTACTGAAGTTATTAAACGATTGCCAGATTTTCCAGAAATCATGGATAAAGCAAATCAAGCACTTACCTTTTTAGCGAGTGGACAGATACCTCAAAATTCTAACTCTTATACAGCCCTAAATGAAAAAAAATCAGAGATGATAGCATTTAGAAATCAATCTATTGTTAGTTTATTACTGCTTGTAATTTTAGGTCTAGTAGTATTTTAATTTGCTAAATGAATGATTTATTAGAAAAAAAAGTACTTTTAATAATATGTGGAGGCATATCTGCATATAAAAGCTTAGAACTTATTAGATTATTTAAAAAAAAAGGTGCAAAAATAAAAACTATTCTTACTAAAAGTGCAAAAGAGTTTGTTACACCTTTGTCTGTGGTATCACTTTCCCAAGATAAAGTTTATGATGATTTATTCAATGCTAAGAATGAAGCGGAAATGGATCATATATCACTTTCTAGGTGGGCTGACGTAGTTCTTGTTGCTCCAGCTACTGCTAATACTATTTCTAAATTAAGTGCTGGATCCTCTGATGATCTAGCATCAACTGTAATTCTTGCTTCTGATAAAAATATTTTTTTAACTCCGGCAATGAACGTTAGAATGTGGGAACACCCATCCACTAAAGAAAATCTTAAAAAATTAAGATCTTATGGCTATCAAATAATTGGTCCTGAAATAGGTGAGATGGCTTGTGGAGAATTTGGTAAAGGAAAAATGACTGATCCGAAAAAAATTTTAAAAAAAATTGAAACTCATTTTACAAATTTTAGTGAAAATAAAAAATATAAAGCTCTAGTAACTGCTGGGCCAACACATGAATATATTGATCCAGTAAGATTTATAACAAATAAATCTTCTGGCAAACAAGGATATGCTTTGGCTAAATCTTTAGTTAATAAAGGGTTTGATACTACACTAATATCAGGCCCTACTAATTTAGAAGTAGATAATAGTATAAATTTAATAAAAGTTGAAACGGCAGATGAAATGTTTAAAGCTACAAAAGATAACTTACCAGTTGACGTAGCAATTTTTTCTGCTGCTGTCGCAGATTTTAAAATAAAAGATAGAAAAAATTATAAAATTAAAAAACATAACTTTTTAAATTTAGAACTTGAAAAAAATGATGATATTTTAAATTATGTTTCAAAACACAACTTATTAAGACCTAAGCTTGTTATAGGTTTTGCCGCTGAAACAAATAATATTGAAGTCAATTCGAAAAATAAGTTATTAGAAAAAAATTGTGATTGGATAATTGCAAACAATGTATTAAATAAATCAATAGGCTTTGACTCAGACTTTAATGAAATTTCAATTTTTTATAAAAATGAAAAAATAAAAAATGAAAAAATTTTGATGAAAAAAAAATCTGAAATTTCTGATGAGATAATTGATAGGGTTATTAAACAACTAAATTAAATTCTGTGGCAAAAGTATTAGTGAAAAGATTAAATCCAGAAGTAGAACTCCCAGCATATAAAACATCTGGAGCTTCAGGAATGGATTTAATGGCTTTTGTAGACCAGCCTATAAAAATAGCTCCTAAAAGCTCTTGCTTAGTCCCCACAGGTCTTGCTATAGCATTTTCAGAAGATTATGAGATTCAAATAAGACCCCGATCAGGTTTAGCTGTTAAAAATAACATAACAGTTTTAAACACACCAGGTACTATCGATAGTGATTATAGAGGTGAAATTAAAATAATACTTTTCAACCATGGTAATGAAGAGTTCATAATTAATAACAAAGATAGAGTTGCTCAAATGATTTTATCACCTGTAATCAAAATGAATTTAGAAGAAGCTGATGATTTACCAGATAGTATAAGAGGTGAGGGTGGATTTGGTTCTACAGGTAAATGAAAAATCAATTAAATAAAGATTTAATTGAAAGATTTTCAAGACAAATAGTTCTAAAAAATGTAGGTGCTGTTGGTCAAAAAAAAATTTTATCCTCCAAAGTTTTAATTGTCGGTGCTGGTGGTCTTGGATCTCCAGTTGTAGAGTTTCTTTCACGAGCTGGTGTTGGTACAATAGGAATTGTAGATAATGATAAAATTAGTCTTTCTAATTTGCACAGACAAACCCTTTATCTAACAAAAGATATAGGAAAATCTAAAGTTAAAATAGCAAAAGACAAAATTAAAAAAATTAACAATAATACAAAAATTAAAACTTATAAAATTAGATTAAACAACACTAATTTTAAAGAAATTATCAACAACTATGATTTTATTGTTGATGGCTCAGACAACTTTAAAACTAAATTTTTATTAAATGATTTTTGTTTAAGGTTTAAAAAAATCCTTATAACTGGAGCAATAAGTAAGTTTGACGGTCATATATTTACCTTTAATTTCAAAAACAAAAAAAATCCTTGTTTAAGGTGTTTTTTTCAAGAATCTGAGATTTCAGATGCCTTACTAAACTGTGAGTCCGAAGGCATTATAGGAACTGTTGCAGGAATCATAGGTACTATTCAGGCAAATGAAGTATTAAAAAAAATATTAAATACAGGAAAAAGTCTAGATGGATATATCTTTATTTTAGATTTACTCAATTTAAATTTTAGAAAAGTAAAAATTAAAAAAAGAAAAAACTGTATTTGTAACTAATGAAGAAATTAAATATTTTTATTTTATGTATATCAATTTTATTGATACAATTTTCAAAGGCAGAAGAAATTTTTTGGTCATTAAAAAACAATAAAGTTAACGTTAGATATAGTCATGGTAAAGAACATGCGATTAAATATATTTATGAAAAAATAAACCTACCTGTAAAACAAATAGATAAAAAAGACAATTGGAGAAGAATTGTTGATTTAAAAAATAATAGCGGCTGGATACACAACAGCCAACTAAAAAAAGCAAATTCTATAATTATTTTGGAAAACAAAATTTTATTTAAAAAACCTAGCAAATTTTCTAAACCAATAGCCAGATTAGAAAAGGGTAGGTTATTGATTATAAAAAGATGTGAAAAAATTTGGTGTAAAATAAAGACAGATAACTACTCAGGGTGGATTATAAATAACAACGTTTGGGGTTATATTAAATAAAATCTTCTATCAGTGATTTAATATTATCTTTAGTCAATTTTGTGCTATGTGCATATTCCTTATGTTCAATTCCAAGTTCAATATTTTCAGCACCTAGTTTAAATTTTCTAATTTGATCTTCATTGAACTTAAAATGAATAAATTGTACCGAAGAGGCTTTACCTTCAGTTGAAGTTCTATCTACATCTCCTTCTGGAACTGCTTTAATTAAATCATTATTTATTTTCATAAATACTTTATCTTCAATACCGCCCACTTTTTCTAAAAAGGCAGCTCTAGAAATTGGGTTATCAATTTCAAACATTAGTGTTGCTGTAAGTTCTTTTCCATTAGGCACTAAAGGATTGTAAGCTATTAATTCATCTTTCAGTTGTTCATCACCACCTTTTTCAATATGTAGCATTTCTTGGACTTGTGCCAACATAGTTTCAAAACTTTCGAAGTAAAAAGTCGCATAAGGGCCTAGCGCTATTCTTCTATTCTTTTTAAATTCAACAAGCTCTTTTCTAATTTTTTTTCTACTGCTTGAATAAACATCTGCTGGGATTAAATCTATTTTTTCAATTTGTCTTTTTACTTTAGTCATAATTATAATTTATAACTTTTTGCCATTAATTCTATGGGGTGTAGTGCCTCATCATTAACAATATTTGTGTCTATCTCTAGCTGTTTTAAATGTTTTGCAGCTAACGGACAATCTGATGCCATGTATTTATTCTTTTTATTTTTAATTTGTCTTGCCGTCGGTCTTCCAACTTTAACTGCGAGTGCGTGTGTATCCTTCATCACTCCAAATGTTCCACCATGACCCGCACATCTTTCAACTACATCCATTTTTATATTTGGAATAAATTTAAGCATATCTCGAGATTTAATTCCCATATTTTGAGCTCTGGCATGACAAGCATTATGAACTGTCACTCCACCATCTATTTCTTGTAAACCTTCAGCTAAACCCTCCTTTTGAGCTATATCAACAATATATTCGTCTATATCACTGACATTTTTGGAAAGTTTTTTAATATTTTCATCCTTAGACAAAAGTAAAGGCCACTCAAACTTCAACATCAAGCCACAACTGGCTGTAAGTGTAATAATTTGATATCCTTTATCTACCCATTTTAATAAATCTTTAGAAACATTTTTAGCTTGCTCAACAACTTTTGGTAAGTCTGCTTGTTCCAAGAAAGGCATTCCACAACATCCTGGGTAAGCCTCTTGAACTTCAACGCCGTTTTTTTTTAAAACTTTTAAAGCTGCTACACCAGTTGCTTTTTTATTAAAATTAACAAAACAAGTAGAATAAATTACTACTTTCCTATTTTTTGATGGTGCTGTATCATTAATTGGGTCTTGATTCTTTTTAAAGTACTTTGTAAATGTTTCTGAATTATAAACTGGAAGATTAACTTTCATATCTATTCCAGCAACTAATTCTAATATTTTTCTTAATAGCTTATTTTTAATACTTGTAGCCCAATTTATTAGTGAAGATAACATTATGCCAATTTTTGCATTTCTATCTATTTGAGCTAGCTGGGCTGGTACAAATGGTAATTTATTTAATTTCTTTTGTGCAGCTCTATACCTCAGCATTAAATGAGGAAAATCTAAATCAAAATCATGAGGAGGTACATAAGGACATTTAGTCATAAAACACATATCACATAAAGTACAAGCATCAACAACTGGCTCAAATTGTTCACTTGATAAACTTTCAACATCCTCGTTTTTTGATTCATCAATCATGTCAAACAATTTTGGGAAAGAGTCACATAAATTAAAACACCTTCTACAACCATGACAAATATCAAATACTCTTCTCATTTCTGAATCTAATTTTTCTGGATTTAAAAAATCAGGGTGCTCAAAATTTATTGGATGTCTTATAGGTGCTTCTGTACTACCTTCTTTACTCATATAATTAGTTATTATAGGGATTAATGGTGGGTGTTACCCCACCATAAATTAATTTTTATTTACGAAATAGATTCTAAAGTTTTTTGGAATTTACCCGCATGCGATTTTTCTGCTTTTGCTAATGTTTCAAACCAATCAGCAATCTCTTCAAAACCTTCTTCTCTAGCTGTTTTTGCCATACCAGGGTACATATCTGTGTACTCATGTGTTTCACCCTGAACGGCTGAAGCTAAATTATCTTTAGTTTCTCCGATAGGCAAACCCGTTGCAGGATCTCCTACTTCTTCTAAGTACTCCAGATGTCCATGTGCATGGCCTGTTTCACCTTCAGCTGTTGATCTAAATACTGATGCAACATCATTGTATCCTTCAATGTCAGCTTTTTGAGCAAAGTAAAGGTATCGCCTGTTCGCTTGACTTTCACCAGCAAAAGCTGCTTCTAGGTTTTCTTTTGTTTTAGTTCCTTTTAGTGACATATTATTCTCCTTAATGATTATAAAGATATATAATCATTCTAAAATGTATGTCAACAGTTTAGAATTATTTTAATGTAAAAGTTAAGTCTTTGAAAATATTGAATTAATTTTGATTTTGATTATCAGTTGCAACTTTAATTAATACTTCTACTGATTTTATTTTTTTTCCAGTAATATTTTTTTTAATATTTATAGATTCGATCTCATCAACACTACAATCTATTAGTTGATTAGTATCTTCATCAAAAAAATGGTGGTGTTCACTAACATTGGTATCAAAATAGCTTTTATCACTGTTAATTGAAATTTCTTTTAAATACCCTTTTTTTTTAAAAGCATGAACAGTATTATAAACTGTAGCCAAAGAAATTTTTTCACTCATTTTTTCTTCAATAATTTTAGTGAGGTCTTTAATTGTAAAGTGAAACGTTTTTTCAGGTGAAAATAATATTTCTGAGATTTTTAATCTCTGTCTAGTAGGTCTTAAACCAGATACTCTAAGTTTTTCTTTGTAAATGTTTAAATTATCCATTATTCTTTATAATAGTTCTAAACTATTTCTATATTATAATCCAGATAAATCAAGTATTAAAGGTTCTTAAATTTATGAAAAAAAACTCATTTACATATGAAGACTTAATAAGTTGCGGAAATGGTAAGCTTTTTGGCCCAGGAAATGCAAAATTACCACTTCCACCAATGCTAATGTTTGATAGAATATCGGAAATCAATGAAGATAATGGTATTTTTAATAAAGGGTCTTTAAAAGCTGAATTAGATATTAAAGATAATTTTTGGTTTTTTGAATGTCACTTTAAAGACGATCCAGTGATGCCTGGTTGCTTAGGTTTAGATGCAATGTGGCAACTGGTTGGTTTTTATCTTGGATGGCTTGGTAATCCGGGAAAGGGTAGAGCTTTAGGAGTGGGTAATGTCAAATTTACTGGTGAGGTTCTTAAAACTGCAAAAAAAGTAATTTATGAGATAGATATGAAAAAAATTATGGCTCCAGGGGGCACTACTGTCGGTCTTGCTAATGGCATAGTGTATGTAGATAATAAAAAAATATATTCAGCAGAAAGTTTAAAAGTAGGTTTATTTAAATAATGAGAAGAGTGGTTATTACAGGTTTAGGAATTGTTTCATGTTTAGGAAATAATCAAGAAGAAGTTTATCAATCACTTTTAAATTCAAAATCTGGTATTTCTTTTTGTGAAGAATATAAAGAACATAATTTAAGAAGTCATATTCATGGAAAACCAAACATAAATCTTCAAGATCATGTTGATAGAAAAACAATTAGATTTATGGGCTCTGGCTCTGCTTATAATTTTGTTGCTATGAAAGAAGCTATTAAAGACTCAGGATTAGAAGATAATATTGTTAGCAACATTAAGACTGGTATTGTTATGGGGTCAGGAGGTCCATCAATAGAAAATGTAGTTTTGTCAGTCGACAAGACTAGAGCTAAAACTCCAAAGTTAATGGGACCTTTTGTAGTTCCAAGAACTATGGCTAGCACATCTTCAGCAACACTTGCTGTACCTTTTAAAATTAAAGGTGTAAATTATACAATGAGTTCTGCATGTGCAACTAGTGGACATTGCATTGGTCATGCAAGTGAATTAATTCAAATGGGTAAACAAGATATTATCTTTGCAGGAGGAAGTGAAGAATTACACTGGGCGATGACTGCAATGTTTGATGCTATGACTGCATTGTCTTCTAAGTATAACGATGCACCTGAAACCGCTTCAAGGGCATACGATAAAACTAGAGATGGCTTTGTGATAGCTGGTGGGGGTGGTGTTTTAGTACTTGAAGAGTACGAACATGCAAAAGCAAGAGGTGCAAACATATATGCTGAATTAACTGGCTATGGTGCGACTTCTGACGGGTACGATATGGTAGCTCCATCAGGAGAAGGTGCTGTAAGATGCATGAAGATGGCTTTAGCAACTGCAAAAAACAAAATGGATTATCTAAATACTCACGGAACTTCAACTCCTGTGGGAGATATAACAGAACTTAAAGGTGTTGGAGAGGCATTTGGTGCCGAGATACCAAAAATTAGCTCTACTAAATCACTTTCAGGTCATCCATTGGGTGCTGCTTCGGTTCATGAAGCAATTTATAGTTTAATCATGATGAAAAATAGTTTCATTACAGCTTCAGCTAACATTAACGATATGGATGATGAAGCAAAAAAATTTCCAATCGTTACTAAAACTGAAACAGATATTAAATTAAACTCTGTTATGTCAAATAGCTTTGGTTTTGGTGGAACAAATGCAACTTTAATTTTTGAAAAGGTTTAAATGAGCTTGATGAAAGGCAAAAGAGGATTAATCATGGGTGTTGCCAATGAAAGATCTATTGCTTGGGGTATTTCACAAAAATTAGCGGAAGCTGGAGCAGAACTTGCATTTACTTATTTGGGTGATGCATTAAAGAAAAGAGTTATTCCTTTGGCTAAAAAATTAAATTCAAAAGCTACATTTAGTTGTGACGTTGAAAACAAAGAAGAAGTAATAAAATTGTTTGAAGATATTAAATCTCAGTGGGGACAAATAGATTTTGTAGTCCACGCTGTTGCTTTTTCAGATAAATCAGAATTATCAGGTGAGTATTTAAACACTACTAGAGAAAACTTTTTAAGAAGTATGTTAATTTCGTGTTTTTCATTTACCGAGGTTGCAAAAGAAGCTTCTAAGATAATGAAAGAGGGTGGCAGCATGTTAACTTTGACTTACGAGTCTACTAAAGCTATTCCAAATTATAATGTAATGGGTGTTTGTAAATCAGCATTAGAGGCAAGTGTTAAATATCTTGCAAGAGATCTAGGTGCTAAAGGCATGAGGGTAAATGCAATTAGTGCAGGACCTATTAAAACACTAGCAGCTTCTGCTATTGGAGATGCGAAATTCCTATATAAATGGAATGAAGACCATTCTTTCCTTAAAAGAAACGTAGATATCCATGATGTTGGTAATTCAGCATTATATCTACTAAGTGACCTTGCAAACGGTGTAACTGGTGAAATTCACTACGTAGATGCTGGATATAATAAGGTTGGGATGCCAGATCCTAAGAATATTACCTAAAATATAGTTAAATTCAACTACATAAAAAGCAAGTTGGCCGTAAACTAGATAGTTAAATAAAAATATAGTGGATAAATAGGGGCAATTAAGCCCCTATTTTGAATTCGAATTATTCAGCAGCTTGTTTCATAGAAAGTTTAACCTTACCTCTATCGAAACCAATTACTTTAACTTTTACTTCATCGCCTTCTTTAACAACATCAGTAACTTTTTCTACTCTTTTAGGAGCAAGTTCTGAAATGTGAACAAGACCATCTTGTTTACCTAAGAAATTTACAAATGCACCAAACTCCATAATCTTCATTACTTTACCTGAATATATTTTGTTTAGTTCAGCTTTTGCAGTGATGTCTTTAATAAACTGCATAGCGATGTTTCTAGACTCTTCATCTGGAGCAGCAACTGTCACTACACCTTCATCATTTACATCAACTTTTGCACCTGATTTTTCAACAATCTCTCTGATAGTTGCGCCACCTTTTCCAATAACAGCAGCGATATCTTTTTTATCAACAGTTATCTGTTCCATTTTTGGAGTGTGTTGTCCAACATCAGCTCTTGATTCACTTAATGCTTTATTCATTTCACCTAAGATATGAACTCTTCCTTCTTTAGCCTGCTTTAAAGCCTGCTCCATGATTTCAAATGTAATACCAGTAATTTTGATATCCATTTGAAGTGAGGTGATTCCATCTTTAGTTCCAGCAACCTTAAAGTCCATATCACCTAAGTGATCTTCATCACCTAAAATATCCGATAGGACACTAAAATCTTCGCCTTCTTTAATTAAGCCCATTGCAATACCTGCAACTGGCTCTTTAATTGGAACACCAGCATCCATTAATGCTAGAGATGCACCACAAACAGTAGCCA
>JGI20158J14315_10000686_pt1 | contig 25449 bp, 15 predicted proteins | sample COG_08_FD_14315 | JGI IMG/M metagenome (IMG submission 14315)
AGAGAATACACTGGAGAAGGTTTTTTATCAAACTTCTTTATTTACTTTTTCATCAAACAACACACGACTCGAGCGACGCTTATGTCGTACGAGAAGAACGCATTCCTTTCTCCGTCGTCGCAGTTGTCATCATCGTACGAGAAAGACTGTGGATGAGAGTCACCACCACACAAAACGCGTCGAGCACCCGGTCTTCTACATTTTAAACGCATCTGCACGCAGAACGTATCCGCGCGCAGCGAGCCGCAAGCGATCCACAAGGAGCCTCCTCCTTTCGTATCATTTCTATCGCTCTCGTCGAGCGCTCGGGAAAGGTCGGTTACTTTAAGTGGAAGAACTGTTTTCAATGTAGTGGTTGAAGTGGTAACAGCATCGTTGCCGTCGTCGTTCCTTTCCACAGAGACGCGAACGTAGCGAGGGTTTGAGAACCATCGAGAAGAGGAGCGCGAGCACAGACGACGTTGTTTCGATTGCGCGTCGTCGTCGGGGAGAGTTTCTTTTCCTCGGTCTTCTTCACCAGCATATGCGCACTTAAATCTTTCGCCTCGAACGTATCCCGTTGTGCCGTCGATACTTTTACCCGCATCTTTCTTCTGCGAGAGCACAACGTCTGCATCTGGAAGAAGGCAATCTGCGTCCCGGGCATCAAACGCGTACAGTAACTCTTGTTGTACCATACGTTCTTCTTCGTTATCGTTGTGCAGAAATTGGACGCGAACGGTGTGTGCAGACGATGTCTGCGGTTCTGAAAGATCATTGTTGGTATTTGTCGCAATGCTTTTGATATTGTCGAGAACATCGTACTCTTCATCGAACATATTCAGAACCTCCTGGCGCACTCGGGCGGAGTAGACGTCGAAATTTTCTGAATGCCTCGAGACAAAAGCATCCACCCAACGCGTTGCGTCCTCTTTCGCTTTCTCATGAACGGTTTGTCGAAAACTTGTCGACTGAATAGGTTGAATCAAAGTGAATGCGCTTCTTTTCTGTGTTTCTTTTTCGTGCTTTGAATTTTCTGATGCGCACGTCTCCTCGCCTTTTTTCATCGCGTTCATATTTCTGGTCAAAACGTGCGCATCAAACAAAGTTGTTTCTACGTCCGCGCGCTTGTTTCTTTGAATCTCGTGCAAATGATATAAGATGGCGCGCTGGAGTCCATCGCCACCTAATTGAGGAATTTGATCGATTAATCGACTATTCCCGTCCGATCCCAGTAACTTCGATTTCAAGTCAATTAAGCTACGTTCAAACGTTGAATCGTGATAGTCGTGTCTTCCGGAACACACCGGCTCGGCTAAAAGTGCTCGCAGACACAACCAAACTTGCGCTTCTGGTTTCGGCATCTTCACTAGAGATTTTGCACTGATCCATCGACCGTCGTTGAGTACTTTTTGTTCTTCTTTTCGAAACCACGGTACTTTCCACAAAAGCGCAGGAAGCAAATGTGAGTGTATTTTATGCTTCGATATTAATCGCGCGACGACCGAGAGCGGCAATTCCGAGACGCTGTCGCATATGCTCCGCAAAATCGATAAGCACGACATTGTTCGACACAAGTATTCATCGTTTTCGTCTGAATTCTCCGATAGAGTGCTTTTCTCTGTTGGATCACTCGCATTATTCAAAGCCTCTAATCGTTCCACGCAATAATCCACCAAATCGAGCAGGTTGGATTCGTTGAGACTTTTACCTACCGAACACGCATTATCGAACACGGCTATCTCTAACACGCCAAGAATAGAGCTTTGGAGCTGCCCGACGTGCAACAACAGCTTTGATTTCGCTAGATATTGCGTCATCATTTCTTTCCTTTCTCGCTCTATGCGAGCCGACAATACTGGTAAAACGTCATCCTTCCACGCTTCCAGCGCAAACAAGCACCGGACCACGTCGTCCAAAATCTCCCCCGTTGACTGCGCATCTTCTGCAACGCTCGCACAGTCGCTACAACTGTTTTCCAAAATTTCTTCTCCTCCTTTGTTCGCATTTTTCAATACCAGTCGCAGCGCTGCTTTCCTCGCCCGGTCTGCGTTTAACACAAACTCGTGCCATTCGGGCGAGTCAACGTTTTCTGGGTTTTCCAGATACGCCTTGAGGAAGTCCCGTTCTTCCCCTGCTCCTTCATCTGTGCCAACAAAGAGCGAATGAATGCAGTTTCGCACTGAACGCATTTCGGGAGCGGATGAAGAAAATTGCAGATGATTCGTGTCATCATCGGCAAGTATCCCGTCGTACGCGTCTGTCTGCGCGATTGCAACCATGAATGTCTTGTTGTTGTTGTTGTTTATCGAAACCCCTAATAATAATAACGGACAGAGCAGTCGTATTTTTTATCCCAAAAAAAAACGCACAAAAAAGCCGTTAAATTAAAATGAAAAACCCCCTCTCACCTAAAGTTGTTGTTGTTCGCGCGCTGCTGCTTTCGGGGTTAGCGCTTCCGCTGTGCATCGCATCATCGATATCGACAAACACGCCAGCTTCGCCGTGTTTTCAAGTTCTCAACGACTTGTTGGAAGAAAGCGGCAAAGTTTCCGCGCAAAACGGTCGCACTTCATCAGTTTCGTCTTCCTTGTTCTCAAACGCCGTTCAATACGCGTTGTCTGCTGGGGTCAACAATCGAGCCACGTCGGAAGGGAGCACGAGTTTAGGTATCGGATCCTCGTCTTCAGCGAGAGGTAGCTTCGCGTCTGGAGTGTTTGCAAACGCTGCGGCAGAAGGTGCGAGTTCTTTCGGAGGGGGCACGGATGCGACTGGCGTTTTATCTGCTGCTCTCGGAACGTATACAAGAGCGTCGGGCGTTTCGAGCATGGCTACGAATGTTGGGTCGGAGGCGACGAGCGATGCCTCCTTTGCTGCAAATTTATTAACGAAAGCGACAGGTACTGTGACTCTGTGAATTCTCTTTCTCTCTCCATTATTATTAATTCTCTCTATATACCAGGAATTGCTTCTTCAAGCTTCGGCAAACAAACTATCGCGAGCGGTGACTACGCAAACGCATTTGGTGAGAGATCAGAAGCAAGGGGAAGATCGAGCATGGTATCCGGAGAGCGCAACCGAGCAAACGGGAGAGCTTCTGTGGCATCAGGTTTGTTGAGCTTAGCGCAAGGAGCTGGAAGTTTCGCACAAGGCCTTCTCGCGCAATCCTATGGATCTGGAGGATTCGCGAGCGGTATTATGGCCCGTAGCTTTGGTGAAGGAAGCGGCGCGTTGGGTATATCTTCATTCGCGGCAGGTTTGTCCAGTTTTGCAAACGGTTTGAACGTTCGCGCTAATCTTGGTATTGCCAATTTCGCATCCGGGGCAAATTCGCAAGCGTCTGGTCGTTTGGCGTCTGCGGCGTTCAATCTAAACACTACCGCCGGTGGAAGTGCGAGTGCGTCTTTCGGCAACGGCACTTTAACGAAAGCAGAAACGAGCTTTGTCATCGGTCGAAACAACGCGATTGAAGTCAACGCCTCGAATTCTTTCGTGGGTGGTGAAAATTCGATCGCCTATGACGCAAATAGTTTCGTCTTTGGCAAAAATGTCGTTTCAAGAGGTGAGAATAACGCCGTTTTCGGCGGCACGGTATACGCGGATAATTTTAAGTTATCCAAGGGCACGTTTGGTGACATCGGGAAAATGGCGGATCGTATCAATGAGTTAGTGCGTGTGGCGCAAAACTTGAACGACCGCGTCACGGAGATAGAGTTAAAGTACATTGGGAAGTAATGAATGTAGCGTCGATGATAAAATTGGTTCAGTAGAGTATTTCTTGTATATTCCTTCTTTATATATTCTTACACGTTCTTCACGTAAATCCCTCAAAATGGCTGTAGTAATAGTAGTAGTAGTAGTAGTTCTCTTACGGAGTGTACGGTTGCAATTCGCTTTGGAGATGGAGACCAGCTCCAGGTCGGTACCCGTTGAAGATGCACAAAACTGTGACGTTGTCGTTATATTCTAACCCATTCAACAGCTTTGGCGTGAGGAGAAAGCACTGCGGGGTCGACGGTTCCGACGCCGAGTCCACCATTTGTTTAAACACTTTTCGTTCATTCTTCGGATCCATACCTTGGTTAATTTCGTCAACGACGCGGAATGGACATTTTGTCAGATTTTGGAGCGATATGAGGTACAACATCGTCGCAACGGCGCGTTCGCCACCAGATTGTCTATTCTTATCGAGCGCGTGTAATGGTTCACCTTCTCGGAACTTGACGTGAATATCCAACGCGTACTGTGAGAACTCATCTGGATCGTCGGGTTCGCGAAGTCTGACTTCTCCGTGGATACCAACTTGTCGGCAGTTTGTGTGAAACGCTACCGAAATTTCCCCCAGAACCTTCTGGAGCTGCGGTAACCATTGCTCCTTGAGTCCTTTGATGACCTCTTGTCCGCCATTCACGGTCGGTGCGAGTGCTGCGATTTTCTCTTTCAGGTCTTTCTTTTCGGCTTCGTACTTCTTATATTGCTGCATGGCGGTTGGATTGTTGCACACAACAGCGCTCGCTTTTTCTTCCCAAAGTTCAACCTCCTTCAACAGCTCGTCTTCATCGTCCGGCATACTTTCCATCTTCTTTTTCAACTCTTCCGTGAGCGGTGCTTCGGCATCGGCTTCTTCCTTCGCTTCTTTGCATTGTCGAGCACTTCGTTGCTTCTTTTCAGCAATTTCGTCGTGCGCATCGGCTACCTTATCACAGTCGTCCCTGACTTGGGCTTCAATGTTCTTGTAGTGCATCAAGCGTATCTTTGTATCAGTATACTTCAACTCGGCCAAGTCCTGTTCCTTTCTCGCCGCAAAGAGTGCATCTAAAACGGCGACGTATGTCTGCACTTGTTGCGCGCGTTGCGTCGCGAGAGTCGCGAGAGACTTTTTTAATTGTTCGCGAGTCGCCGAGAGGTTCGTGTTCGCTTTTGCCAGTTTGTACGATTCTTGCAAACTTCTTAGCTTTGCCTCTAATCTTTGTTTATCTGACTTCGGTTTGTTCAATCGCGCTTTTTCCTCTCGCCACGCTCTTTCGGCTTCCATCTCTCGCCTTTTGAGCGCGTTTGACTGTTCAACGATATCATTCTGGTCTTTTTGAAGTTCTTGGACTTGCGACCTGGCCTCCGCCAAATCTCTCTTCACCTTTTCCATGTCCTCTCTGTCGACTTGTGCGCCAAACAGTCTGAAATTTAGCGGTCTCATTTCTTCCGTTTCAAACGTAACTTTCGAATTGTACCTCGATCTGAGTTCAATAAAGACGTTTTTAGTCGTATACACTTGGCCAATCTTCCCGAGCTTCGAGTTGACCATTTCTTGGTACTTCGCAGCGTCCATGACTTTCACGTCGGCGATGGCGGCTTTATCTACGCGATTCAAAGCGACCAAGGTCTTCATGACGCAGTTTGGCGCCGTAAACGTCAAATCTAACGTTTCCGAAACGCCATAGGCTTTGTACTCGTTCTTAAAGTTCGCGCCTCTCACGTGCTCATTCGTGTCCGTTTGGTTGTTGCACATCAAATGCCATCTTTTCGTTTTGAAGAGGTTATTAATCGCGCCCAGCAACTCTTGGTCGTCATCGATGACGTAGCTCGACAACATCGAAAGCCCGAGATGTTTTTGTAAGAACGTCTGGTTGTTTTGATTGTTGCACTCAATTTCGCACAAAACTGGTCCTTTGAGCTTCTTCTCTTTGTTCAATCTTTTCGCCAAATCGCGAACTTCCTTATCGACCTCCGTCATATTGATTGCGTTTCTGTGCGCATGCGTCAAAGCTTTCAATTTCTTTCCGCGAACGCTGTCCAAATCCGATTGGCGGATTTCTAAGTTTCTCACCCTCTGTTCCGCGGGCCGCAATCTCATGGACGCCTGGTCAATACGAGTATCAAGCGGTATCCGATCTTTTCGTACGCTTTCGTATTTCGCCTTCAAGGTTTTCAACAAATCCAAGTTTGTATCGGCAACCTCAGGGATTTCGCTCATCGCTTGCGTAATATTCTTAATATCGGCCTTAATTCTGTTCACGGTTTTTTCCGCATCCTTCTCTTTTCTGTTTGCCGAAGAGAGCAGCCCGGCTTTATCGTCGTATGTCGTTCCCAAACCTCTCAATTTCGTGAGTGCGGTGCGCTCTTTAACCTGAGCGTCCATCGTCGCTTTCTTTTTCACGCTGTATTCCTTGCCCATCTTGTGTTCTAAAACTTCCAGTTCCTTTACCGGCTTGGCCGCGATTTCTTTCTCTTTAAGGCAACCTCTCAACTTTTCTTTCGATTCGGCGTACTTTTCTTTGATTTTGCTAAACTCCACTTTCTTCTTTTCAAATCTGATCCACGGAATCTTCATCTTGTATTCTTCCGCTTTCGTTTGAAACTCCTGCTGTTTCTCCACTTTTTCCTTGTCCGCGGACAACGTCTGCAAACTTCGCGTGTTTTGATCTAAACTGTGCTGCAACATCGACAATCTCCGCTCATCGTTGCGAATGTTTTCTTTCTTCGCGATCAACTCTTCGTGCAACTTCCACAACTCTCCGTTATTTACCGTCGTTTCCGTCGTCGACAACTTGTCCGTTTCCGATAATCCGGCGAAACTCGCCACTTTATCTTGCGGTAAAAAGTTCGTCAAGTTCCCCAATTCGACGTGATGCTTTCCCTTTACCAACAAGTCGACTTCGGCCGAATTCGACGGTTGCCCGTTGATGTGCCACGCGGAACCCGTGTTTGCTTTCGTCCCGCCTTTTGCTTTCGTCAGCGTTCTTTTCACCACGTCCACCTCGTCGCCTCCGCCGGAGGTTCTTTTCAAGGTAATCTCAATCGTCGCTTTCGTCTCGCCTCTTTTCACGAATTCCGACAGCTCTTTCGCTCGTCCTAACAAATCCGTTTTACCGTTCAAGCCTAACGCAATCGCGCAAACGAAACTGGACTTCCCGGTCCCGTTCGCGCCAATCAACACGTTCAAATCTGGACCAGGCGTCAACGAGACGGAGGAATACGTCATGAAGTTTGATAAAACGATTTTAGTGATTGATCCGGCGGCATAATCGGACAGAGGGTGCTTCTCGCCTTGCCGTTGGTGTTTCTTCTGCGTCGTCGTTGCGAGGGACTGCGCGGAAGCGTTTCGTTTCTTCGTCCTCGTCGGGTCCATGTTTTCCGAATCTTGGATTGGATTCATCGTCGTCGGTGTGATGAAGATTTTGGCTTTTTTAAAAATTTAAATCTCGACTGAACAAAAGTTTTCCCAAAGCTGCCCTTTTTCTCATCAAACCATAATTTTTGTCATCTGTCATCACAGAAACACTTCGGACCAACACGTTTCGGAACAACACAGACGCGCACAATCGTTTATTAAAGATGACGACGATGATATTTAAGAGCAAATTATTCATTCTCTCGTTATAAACGACAGAAGAGTGTGTCTCTGAGAGCACAAAGAGAGCTCTTCGTCTTCTTCTTCTTCTTCTTCTTCTTCTTTGCAGCCGGGTAAAAGTGGATTAGAGGGACCGCGTGTCTGTCGAAGATATGTCGCCTCCTTTTTTAACCGCCGAAAAGAACGTCCGAGAGAAACTGAAAAAGATTAACCAAGTCATCGACCGCGCTGATGGATTGTATCACCAGAAAGCGGCGAGCGGGCGGGATGATAGCATCCACGACGACGAGGATAACAACAACAACTTCAACAATCGTGGTACTGTTGGCAATGGTGCCGATTCGAGTAACGCGAGTCTCACCAAACTCCTTTCGCAGCCGATGAAAATGAAAGACGGGACGATAGGCGCGCCAATTTTCGTTTTAGCCACGTGTGCTGCGGAGGGATTGGACAGTCATACCGTGAGAGATGTGTTTGAACGATTGATACGGTACGGCGCGTGGCGCGTTGCGTTGGACGAACACGGGACGTACCCGAGAGTGGCGAAAACGATATCGCCCGTCGCACTTCTGTGCTCGGTGTACGCGCCGCACGTTTTAAAGCAAGCGGTCGTTGATAACGTCGATCACGATAAGAAATACGACAGTTTGGACGGGAAAACCGTCGTCGCTGTGAGCACGGTAAAGGAGGAGAACCACGAGGAAGCTAAAGTGCACAAACATACTCTCCAAAATCTAAATAAAGTGTTGGAGATGTTTGTCGACGCGGGCGCAAATGTGGACGAAATGTATCAAATTGATCCGAGCGTAAGTAGTATATACACGCCTTCGCTTTCATCCAGAGATGGCGGATCGCCAACGTCTTCGGCGTCGGCATCTCCAAAGAAAGATACGGAAGACTCGACGGAATCGTTGTCGTCATCCAACCATCAATACCAGCAGTACGCGTCGTACAAGTTTCCGTCATGCGCGATGCACTCAGGAACTATTGGAAACTGTCTCTTCTTTCTATCGATAGCTATTTCTTTCGGTTCTGATATTCAAGAAACGATAGAAGCTTTACACATCATCACTCAACGAGGCTCGAATAAGCAGTGCGATCTCAACGTAAAGTGCTATGTGCCAGATCGGCCGTTTGATTTTGAATACGACGAAACGAAATCGTTCCTAGACCTCGAACGCAGAGTTTGCCCTCGGACTCCTGCTGGAGATTACATTTCCAGTTTACAGTTCCTCGTGATGTCCCTGGTTGAAAACGCTGCATTTTCCGTGGAAATTCGCGATGGAATTGCGTCGTTTTGCGTGCGTCTGATTGACCTCGGTAGCGTGCTTGGTATAGACGTCAACAACGAGTGCTCCTTTTACGCACAAAATGATTTGAGCAGATTCGAGATTAGCAATAAGCGTTTGGCGTTTGATTTCATCGAGTCTAGAGAAGAACTTGCGAGAGGTTCGGCAGGAAACGCGTGCAATGCGTTGCAGCCGAAAGGCTCGCCTCTGTTTTTCACTGGAATTGCACTTTTAGAAGGCTGCGGTACCCCGGCTTTGCGACTAGCAAAAAAACTTTTAGAGAAAGGAGCGAACCCGAATTGTTTCGGTGATTATCCCATGATTGGTTCAAACACGCCTCTCGTCGCGTTGGCGCTGTATTGTTCGTTAAATCCAAGTGGTTGGGACGAACAGCACTGCATACACTACGTAGAGAAACCATGGTGGACTCTCTATTACGAGGCGCCAAAGCCGACGCATCATGAATCGAGAAGATCCTCGGCTATTCCGAACAATAGCTACAATGCAAACAACTCGGCGGATGATACGAGAGGACATATTCGTAAAAATGACTCACACGACTATGATGGCGATGCGCAAGTGATGATCTCGGACCTTCGTGATCAGCGTACCTCATACAAGGATACCAGGCAAAGAGAGCGCAACGACCAAGAAGAAGGAAACGTAATGCACCATCAACAACAAAATTCTTCCCCGACGTCCTCACTCAACGGTACAAACGATAGATACGGGATCGACGCGATAAGCACGTTTGATTACGCGGCGAGCGCATTCGTTGATCGAATGCACGACTTTTTTAGAGAACCAAAGCGCGGTGAGCGCGCATTGAAACACTCCAGTGAACTTTTCAAACTTTTGCTTGATTACGGCGCGAGTCCATCGACGGAGTGGCAGCGAGTGCCGCGTTTACACATCGACGATATCGAGAAACGCGAACACCGGGTGTCTACTCTTCTCTCAATTGCTATCGAAGATATGTTAAACTTTGTCGAGCACGGCAAGGGTACCGTAGAGTTGCTCATAAAGAAGGGCGCGGATATAAATAAGTGTGGTCTCGGTCCCTTTCCTGTTTTTTGCTCACCGTTGTTTGCTGCATCAGCGGCATTACGATATGGCCACCCCGATGCGGATTGGTTGTTTGAAACTATCATAAAAAGCAGTGCAAGCGCGAACGCCCTGGGCTATTTTCCCGGTGGATCACAATCAACTGCAATGATAGAATTAATTCGCTGCGTTGGCGAGTCAAAATCTAAAGTGCGCAGAGAAAACGTTTTTTCAAAGATTGAAAGTCTCCTGAAAATGGGTGCTGACGCGAATCAGTCATGTTTAGATTGTTTTCTGAACACGACACCAACAGCATACACCGATATCATACAGTATCGAGCTGGGTTGACTCCGGACGTCACTCCTCTTGACACTCCTCTTGATACTCCCAATTCCATTAATATAATAGATAATAGCGCGGTTAGCAAAACTTGTGTCGAAGATGACGACGACGATGACGACGACGACGACGACGAAGGATACAGTTCAAATGGTTACACTCGATTTTACGATCCTTACCATGAAATGTACTATTACGTGGATGAAGCGACAGGCGCGTCTGATTGGATGAAGCCGGATGTTTTCGTCGATCCGAAAGAACGAAAAATCCGTCCCCCTCTGCAACCTCCACACGATTCTGATGATAACGATCCCGAACAGCACGGGGTGCCGTATATGGATGAATTGTCCGAAGATTACGATGAAGATTCGTACGATCAAGGCTATAAATCGAACGATTGGGTCCGCTGGTACGATGCTACATATGCAAGGTACTACTACTTCAACGAAAAGACATACGAAGTTCAATGGGCAAAACCTGAGGATTTTAATGAGTTGGATGTAGCCAAAGTAACGAAGTCTCCGCTCGCAGCACGTGCTGTATCCGATGCGGACGTCGCCAGAAGTTTACGGGAAAAGATGGATCTGGAAGTAAAAGGGAAGGAAAACGCGACAAAAATAGATCACAAAGCGGCCGAGGCAAAGGAAAAGAAAAAGTCCGCTGACTCTGACGCATCGGTGGAAACGAAGCGAGTTTCATTGCATTCGTTGCGAGTTGATGCGGGTAAATTAGCGGACACGAGAAACAGTGAAAACGTCTCAACAGAGGAAAGTGACGGCAAGAAAGGGGCTGTGCGAACATCCGTCTCCTCGAACAAGTTCAAATCGGCATTTAATAAGCAACAAAGGGATGAAATTTCGTTTGATACGAAAGCTTCAGAGCCTTTAGTGAGCGATACTGCAGATGTTCTTCCGAAAACGATCGATCGGACAGGCGAGTGCACGTTTTCTCCGTTATTCGTTGCAATGGACTGTTTAGAAGGTGACGGTCATCAAGTTGCGGCAAGAATCATACTTCTCCTCCTCGATTTTGGCGCCGATATCGAATACGAACAGGAGAGAAACTTAAGAAGCTGGTACGAGGGGTCGATAATCGCCATCGCGATTCAGATCGCTATTTCATGCGGCAGTCCAATCGAATTGACGCATCCGTCTGTTGGTGACGGTGACGGTGACGGTGACGGTAAAAACGATGGAAACAGTAATAAGGAGAATTTCCGCGGACATCGCGTCAAAGAAAGACAACAAGAACCCGACAATGACTCTTTCGATGGTAACAAAGAATTCACGCGCGGTATCATTCAACTCGAACAACATATTCCTACTTTGGAAACGATATCTGCTACTGAAGCCTCGGCCCAGGGTCACGGTGGTGTAAGTGACGGGTATGGTAATAATAATGATTCCGATTTCGATAGTCGAGAGATAACGTCTGATTCCGTGCAACAGAACGATGGTGTTAAAGTCGCTATGGATATCGCCAGAGTGGGTAAGCTGAGGCGCAAGCAACTGGGGATGACGGAAGATACGCCCAGACACGACTCGTACGACAGATTGAAGTCCCTCAGAGGTGACGCTGAAACTATACCTGACACAAAAGAGGCAAGAACGACGGTAGTAGCTCAAACAGTATACGAATCTTCGAAGTTTCGTTATGATGCGGCAGATCTGCACTTGGTGCAAGCCGAAATCGCACGTGAACGCCTGCGTTTGAGATACCCTCAGGATGAAGAAAACCAAGTGCCGGAGGAAAAAAAGTCGTTTTGGAAAACAGTAGCCAAGGCGATAGGTTTCGAAGATTCGGATGATGAAGGTGATGACGGTGAAGATACGCTTATGGTTGGCATGTTCTTCGATACCGTCTTCGGATTCGACGATGGTTTCGAAAAACAATACAAATTGAACACATTTGAAGAGGATCACGCGCGAGCGTCACTCGCGAGAATACACTATGGAATTGACGATCGCGGTTCATTAAAATCTTCCAGAATAAAGATGGAACAGTTTCGAAAAGCTCGGTTCGAATCGGCAACAAAGGTTGCGAAGGCTCTCATCGCGCGTTCATCTGCGAGAGTTTTGAATAGGCTCTGTCGCAATCCACTTCTAGAGGAATACGGTACTGATTTGGTCCCGTTCGAGTTTACGCCTTTTTTCGCAGCCTGTTTTGGCGCGGCTACCGCAGAGAGCGACGAACAAGTTAAGTTAGGCATAGAACTTGCTCGGGATATTCTCGCGAAAGGTGCAGACTGTACTGTTGTAGGTAGGCACGCGAAAGATAAACCATCCGAAGCAAAAGTGGCAGATTACGCCAAGTCTATCGAAGCTCGGACTGCCCCCTTTGTATGGGCGGTGACGGCCTCTGCGAGATGCCCCAAACCAGAATTTGGAGGCTTAAAGCTCGTCAAGGACTGCTTAGCGAAAGGTGCCAATCCCTTACTGTGCGAATTGGAAACGACGCGATATCCAGAAGGTCGAGGAATGACTATTTCAAATAATCCATCGAAATTGCTCAATTTATGGGATGATAAGAACTTCTTAGAAAACATGCCGCCGAAACAACGCCGTGAAGCGGAGGCTTCGCGCATTGAACTCGGACGTTTGTTAGGCGAGGCATCAACGGTGAGAAGTGTTTTCACTAAATCAAACGCATTTGCCAAAAAGAGCATGGACGCAATCATTGCAGACGCCAAGAAAGAGTGCTCCCTCAACGGGAGATGGGGCATGAAAGGCGAGAAGAATCACGGCGTAACGAGAAGGAACGACAACGACGAGATTGAAGACATTGCTACTATTGAACAGTCTGCTCGCAAAACCACGCAAGCGCTCATGCAAGCGCTCTCTCGAGACGATTTGACGAGCGAAGAAGTAGCCGTCGCGAGTGACGAAGAAAATATTATGAAATTGAGCGAAGACTTATCAAAACTCAACGCGTCTCTCAACATCACGGCGAATCAGACCAGATCGACGACAATGGCGGTGCCTGGCATGTCTCGAGCGGTCGAGGACGCGAAGTTTGAAAGCGGACAAAAAGATAAGTTTGTGATGGGTGATATTATGAAACCTGTCTTGGGAGCACCGAAACGTTTCGCGCAAGTAGCCGTACTTGCTCGTGAGTCTTCTCTTCGTAATAGAACTGGACGAAAGAATAACTCTAAAACCACGCTGAAAGCACCGATGTTTTCTGCCATGTCGTCGTCTTTTGTAAAGAAGGATGGTCTGCGTTACTCTTCATCACCATCATTCCTCGGGAGTTTTCGACGCAAGAAAGAGTCTTCTGCAAAGAACGAGAAGACGGTATCGTTTAAGTAAATGCTATTTTTTGTAATGTGCTGTACTAAAATTAAAACAAAATTACATCTCTAAGTTACATGGTATCGTATATGCACGCGGTACCGTTTCTGCGGGAAGGCTGATAATATTGCAAATTATCGCGCTTCGTCAAGTCCAACGTGGAGAGTTCAGGCGTCGCAGCGTTGTTTTTGACCACCACAAACGCGCGCGTTTGTTTCTCTTTGCCGTTGCTACGATTATTGATGCCGCCTAAGCGCGACTTGGTTTGCGTCCATACTTTCCGAGCGGCGCGAATGTAGGAATCGAGCGATAGTCGCTTCTTGCCGCCCGTGAAACCAGAGCTCGGAATGATGGTGCTATTATTATTCCCTCGCTGCCGCTTCATTCTTTTGTAGGTAGTATTATTTCCATCAACTCTCACATCATCTTCTGTCTTCTCCTTCGTTTGTACTTTCCTTCCTTTTCTCTTCGGGCTGAAAGAGAATAAATTCCAACGCGCGTTTTTTTTCGCCTCTTCCATGTTTTGCTTATGCTGAATATCGTCATCATTGTCGTTGTCATCATCATCGTCATCCTCTTCTGCGAATACGTCGCCTTCGGCGACGTCGTAGAAGCACACGTCTTCCTTCCCGGTATTTTTCGTATTTTTGTTGTTGCTGCTTCCGCTTCCTTTTCGTTTCGTTTGCTCTAAGACGCCGTTGTCTGTCGACATTGCCGAGACGTCACTATCCAGGTTCGAAGACCCCTCCAACAGCATCCCGCTCAAACACGCTTCCGAGGAATACTTTCGTTTCAAAAGGGCGTTCTCCCCTAACGGAACGAGCATATCCGCGTACTCGTCGAAAATAAAATTTGGCATGTGTTTATGCACGGTGAGAATGAAATCTTTACACGAACACGGTTTCGCCAATCGATCGTCGACGATGCCTTCGATTAACGCAGGTACAATCATGTGAAACTCAGTTGTGAACATCAAAATCGGAACTTTTTCGAAATACTTTTGTTCAAAAGGCAGCCGTTTCGGTTGATTTATCATCGCGTTTTCTTCCTCCTGCTTGAATTTTTCCATGGCTCGAATATACTTACACGCCGATAACCCGTCGCACTTTGGCATTTGAAAATCCATCACGATCATTGCCAATCTGTCGTGACTATTATCAGCATTAGCATTCATACTCTTATACGCTTCGATCGCTTCCAACCCATCCCTGCACTGGATGACTTTCACTTCCCGAAAGAACACTTTCGAAAACAATCGAGTTAAAATTTTCAAGTTGACTTCGTTGTCGTCGCATATGATAACCGCCAGCTTTGGTCTTGAATTCTCGAGTCGTCGTTGGTTTTCGAAATACGCGTCTTCTTGCTGTAAAAACATCTGTTCCTCTTCCACGTACCACGGTGGGACTTCGTGTTGTTGTTGTTGTTGTTGTTGCTCGCGTATGATGCTTTTTTGCAACTCGGTTAAACCACCATCATAATCTTCGTGAGCTTGAACCGTCGTCGTCGTCGTTTGTGTATGCTCGAGACTTTTCCGCTTCATCTATTCTGCGTATTATCAAAACTGTTCTTTCTTTCTCTCTCTCTCTTATTATTATTATTACTTTTATACGCGCTTGTCTTCTCCCTTTTCTCCAACCCTCTCTTTAGAGTATACGCGCAAGAGAGAGAGAATAATTCCACGTAATAATAATAACGGGAGAAACAAAAAGTGGTGGGATTCTTGGAAAAATCCCCGCTTTTTCGAAAAGAAATTTGATTCGATTTTTTTTTCCTCTTTTTTTTTCGAACCCAGAGAGAAAAGCGAAAGATTTGGACAGCGAGAGAGAGCGAAAGAGTCCAGAGAGAAAGAGAGAGGGAGAGAGAGAAAGTGTGAACCTGACACGTGTTTGTGTTTTGCGTTCAATCGTCCCTTTTTTCAAGGGGAGAAAAATCTTCACTTCACATACACGTATATATATATATATATCACAACACACACACATATATATATATTTAAGAAGAAGAAGACAGAGATGATGGCATCGTCTCAAACTTTATCTTTCGCGCGCGCAGTCGCACCTTCCCCAAGAAAACTTACTCGTAAATCTACCCTTTCCTTTTCAAACAAGAGATCTTCTTCGATCAAAATTTCCGCGTCGTCGATCCCAATCCACATCGAATACTGCGAAAAGTGAAACTACCTCCCCCGCGTTAAAATGCTCATCGATAAAGCAGACGCGGCGTACCCGGGGAAGTTTACTTTTACCATGAACGATAACGAGATTTTGAAAAAAACCGTTCCGGAAGGACAAGGTTGGGCGATTGAAAACCAAGCCGAAAAGCCGATTCCGAACGGGGAAAACGCCTTGTGGAGAAAAGGCGCTTTCGAGGTTTTGAGATTAGACACGAACGAGTTGTTGTACTCGAAGAAAGAGACTGGGAGTCATTTGGTGGACGGGAAACCGGGAGGTGCGCTGGATGTGTTCATCGAGACGAAGATGAAGGATGCTTAACTTGAAAATGTCTTGCTCGCTTGTAAAAGACAAAGGTCGTATCGTCTCGAGATTATGCACGACGAAACGTGCACGTACACGCGTGTATCTATATATAATTTAGAAGAACAGAAAGAACAAAGTACAAGTAAACGGGATGAGAATGATGTAAAAATTATAAAGAAGTGATGAACGCGTTCGTAAAAGATTACAGGACAGACAAACTTGTCCAGCGAACGATGTTTTGATGGTACCATCCCTCGTTTACTCGAAACGTTTTGATACGTGTTTAATAAAAATAATATAGCGTAACAACAAAGACAACTGTACTCGTCGTCCTTAAATTCCCATCTTCATCAGCGAGTTCTTGGACAAACCGACGTCGGTTTTAATCCTCGTGACGAGCTCATCTAATCCGTTAAATTTCATCTCCGGTCGCACGAAACCGAGGCATTCCACGGACATGGTTTCTCCGTAAAACTGTTTCTTCCCGTTCTCAAACGCGAGTCTGTCCTCGTTCTTCTCCACGCAGTGCACTTCAACCGTGACGTCGTTTTCGTAGTTTTTCTTGTCGACGAACGAAGGGCGTCGACCGACGTTTAAGACGGCTATTTTTTTACCCGATTCGTCGCCTTCTAACTGACAATATCCGAAATAGACTCCCAATGGAATGTTTTTCACGTCGACGGTATCGTCGTTCAACTCCTTTTGCCAGTTCAGAGAGATTTCGGCGGGATCCAAATTCGCCGTCGGTAAACCCATCTCGGCGCTGCCGCGACCGAAACCTCTCACGACTTTAGCTCGCATGTGAAGAGGTTTCGCCAGTTTATAGTTTTCCGTCAAGTATAAAACTCTCGTGGCGTCTAAATCGTTGTCGTCGTTTTGGACGTTGTTGTTTCCTATCGAGTTGTTGTTGTTGCTATTGCTATTGCTATTGCTGCTGCTACTTCTATTATCTATATTACTATCGCTGCTCAAATCTAACGCTTTCCCTCTCTTCGCCTCTTCCTCCGTCCACGCTAACGGCAATCCTTTTACTAACGCCTCCAGCTCCTCCCTTTTCAATCTCGCGTAACTCTCGTCGCCTTCTCTGGTCTCCCTGGACGAAATAACAATCCTAGACGTCGCCTCGTTTACGCCACCCTCATCACTTCCCGACGACGACGACGACGACGAGGTTGTTTGTTTCAATAAATTCGCCGCTCTCGCCAGCGTCTCTTTCCTCTTCTTTTCCGGAAACTGTTCGAACGTGTCGTTGAAGACGATCGCGTCGAACGGACCGAAATACGGTTTCACTTCCTCTAAACTCATCTCGGAGAGTTGGAAATACTTCGCGCCTTTCTCGTTTCCTGATATTCCCACGTCCGGGACTTTCTCCATCGCGCGATCGAGCTGTTTTTCCGATACGTCCACAACCGTCGCCAACTTCGCCCCTTCTCCTTCAAACGCAGCACACGACGACACGAAACGCTCCACGACCTCGCCGGTCTCCGCGCCGACGAGTAACGCGGTTCCAAACGGTTTCGACCTGATGAAAGCGGGAAAGCACGCATTAAAAACATTTTCCGCTCGGTCTTTCTCTCGAGGGAAGTAACACTCGGAACATCCTCGAGAGGCTTCGTCCCTCAACGCTTTGACAAAATCGTCGTTTCCGTCGTCAAAGTCATCGTCGTTGTTGTTGTTTGCTCTTCTTCTCCGTGATGATGTTTCCTCCGAACGACTTTTACGACACAGACTTTTACGACGAACATGAGGAAAACAACTGTTGTTCTTGATGGTGGTGGTGGTGAAAGTCGTCGTCGTTTGAGTAGTGCGTGGCTTCATCCTAAACTCGTCGCTCACAAAGCGTGTTTTTTGTGCTCGATTTTATCCAAAAATCCATCCGAAAAAGCAACAATCGATTTTTTTGTCGCGAGACTTTTCCTCTTATGTCACACAGTTATTCTAATGAAGAAGATGGAGAGATGAAGAGATGAAGAGATGAAGAAGAGTGAAACTTTCTCTCCCAGTGCTAAAGCTCACGCTGAAATTGTTGTCGCGCAAAATGTTGCTGAAAAAAAGAGCGACAAAAATGATTCAGACGACGACGACTCAGACAAAAACAACAAATCCAAATCCATCCAAACGCACGTCCTCTTGTTCCTTTCGCAACTGAACTGGATGGGAATGCACATCGTCTTCGCGGTCGCCTTGAGAAGTTCAACGAGAGCGATGGTTTTATCCTTTTACAGAGAGATGTTGGCGTGTGTTTTACTGACGATGTATTGTTTTTATGTCAGACAGAGGAGGAAGAAGAGGAAAAGGAAGGAGATGACGACGGATGAGATGACGACGGAGGTGGTGGTGACGGCGACGGCGGAACAGGCGAACGATGATGCAACAAAGAAGACAAAAGATGAAAATGGGGTGACATCGATGCAAATAGTCGCAGTTTCCATAGTTTTAGGCGCAATATTAGCTCTGATACGAGGATCGGTAGTCTTAGCGAACGCGAACGCGGGGCCGGACGTGACCTCGGCGTTGGTGTTGACGACGCCCGTGTTGACGTTTTTCTTCTCGGCGTTGTTGCGAGTGGAACACTTTTCGTTTCGAGAGGTGAATCGAGAGCATCCGGAAAACGTGATGAAAGTTTTGGCGATTTTGTTCGTGACGATTAGCGTTGCCGTCGTGTGTTCGTATAAAGGTGCGTTGATGTTTGGGGACCCGAAAGAGTACGAAGCGCCGAACGTTGTCGTCGGCGCGATATGGATGTTGACCAACACGTTGGCGAGCTCCGTGGCGATTGTCATGCAAAAAATGATTATAAACGCAAAGATACCAATCGAGGTAGTCAACGCGGCGATGACCGGTATAGGCGCGTTTTGGTTACTCATCGTTGGTTTAATCGCCCACGGAACCGCGAAAGATATTTGGACGTTATCTTCCGATGGTTTATACGCCGTGCTCTTCGGCGCGTTCTTTCCGAGCGCGATGAATTTGATCATTTTCGCAAAGAGTTCGAAACTTTTAGGCCCAAACATAACTGCGAGGTACTTTTTGTTACAACCTGCGATGACGTGGGCGTTGGATTATTTGGTTCTGAAAGACGCGGTGTACGAATCTTACGTGATATGTGCTGTTTTCTCGGCTATGGCTATGATGTCCTTCGCGAGCGCGAATTCGTTTGTCCGAAATACGACGAGTAAGAAGGAAGAAGAAAGAGAAGAGGAAATGTAGATGTAGTGGTATAATAGATGTTAGAAATAATTTTAGGTTGTAGTATCTTGTTCGTTATGCACAGATTGCTGTATTTCACCGCTACTGTTTGCTGCCGCCGCCGCTGCTACTGATTATTAACATTGATTTTACACAAGAGACTTCTTGCTTCCTCGTCTTCTTTTTCGTCTTTCATACCGACGATTTAACCACGTCGTACGTGCCGTCCTCGTTGAGAACAAAAGTGACCCCCCCTGTTTTATCCAACATCCCGGATTTGCCTTTCGACATCGATAGGCAAGCTCGATGGTAAACGTCTTCGTCCTTTTCTCCGTCTTTATTCTCGCCGCCGCTGCTCATCGTTCTCGCGTGACTTTCGATGTCGACGACACACTTAAAAATCTGAGGATCGTCCAAGTTTGTCTTTTGCCCGCAATGAAATTGCTTACAAAATTCTTCTTCGTTTTCTTTGTTATTAGTATCGTTTTCGTCATCTTCTTCCTCTTCTTCCAAAACTTTTTCTTCTTCAACCTCCCTCGTTTCGTCATCTTTCGCGTCTCCTAGAATCCCAATCAACTCGCTTAACTCCTCCGCGCACTCCTCGGCGAGTTCCTCGTATCCTTCTAAAAACAATATCCTCGCGAACAAACGCATCTTCGTTACGCAGTGTTGCCCTTTCGCTCGCGATATCGCATGCATCCTGTTCCTTAATTTCGGTTCCGTCATCGTTCGCACTCTCATCAACGTGTGTTGATACGACGCCGTGCCCACGATGGTCTGTTTCTTCTGTTTCATCTTGTTTCTGTACGAAAACTCCTGCTCTGCGATGCGATGTTTTCGTTCTTGTTCTTCGTCTCTTTCTTTGAATTCTTCTTCTTTGTCTTCTTTGATGTCTTTGTCTTCTTCTTGTTGTTGTTGTTCGTCAGTTTCTCCTTTTCCTCCTCCTCCTCGTTTTAATCGCGAAGACGATCTTCGAACACCGACAACTTTTTCAACGTCGTCAGTTTCTCTTTCGCGTCTTTTCTTCTCCTTCTTCTTCTTCTTCTTCTCATCGGATGAATCGTCCTCTTCTTCTCTTTTGTTTTTAGAAGATGATGCGTTACGATGCATGTGCGAATCAAAGTCGGACAATCCTAAACGACGCATCAACAGTTCGTTTCGCATCACTCGCGCGTTTCTTTCTTTTTCGTACTCGGTTAAAAAATTCGACTTCGAGTGTATAGCATTCGTCGTCGTCGTCATCCTCAATACACTTCTTCTTTAGGTTGTCTTCCTCTCACCACTTTGACAAAGTTATTATATTATTAGTACGATGATGATGAAAACGATTAAAAAGTGTTTAGAAGAACTCTTCTGGCTTTACTTTTCTGCATTCGCTCCTTTTTTGAATTTTCTTCTCTTTTCTCTCCTTTTTTTTCTGATTTTCGGATTTTCTGAGCATTTGATACCCTAAACTCCTAAACTCCTTCTCTGTTTTTTTTGTTCGAGCGCGTTGGTGTGTTAAAAAAGCCGCGCGTCGTTCTTGCCTTCATTCTTCATTCGCGTTTGACAACAGAAGACGACTTCTTTATCTTTCTTCTCTGATTATATATACAACTACACACACAAAATCGAGTAGTCTATTCGCGAATATATAATAGAATACTCTCGATCAAAAATAATATGTTTAACAACGACGAAACCTCTTCGCTTCTTTCTAAGAAGCAACATCACCAACGCGATGATCTCGAATCGAATACTTTTGTCGCTCCATCTCCCGATGACGACGAATTGTTCCGTGGTTCGATTTTGAATAAAACGAAAACAAAAACGCACCACGCGACGACGAAGAAGTTTGTCGTCGCCATTGGTGCCTTGTGCGTCGGCGGCAGCGCGTTGGCTGTTTCCACCAGTTCGTCTTCGTCTTCTTCGTCTTTGAGGATGTTCAATACCAGCAGATTGGGAGGAGGCGAAGAAGAATTTGAGACCGCGGGAGGAACACAAAACTTCTCTGAAAATGGTGTTGACGAAAGCGAACTCTTAATCGACGCAAAAGGCACGCAATATCGCGGGAAACAAACGAAATCAGTCACCGGGAAAGACTGCAAGAACTGGGTGCAAACGACCATGCACCCAGACGATCACCCGAACGATGGTTTATACGAGAACTATTGTCGGAACCCGCAAGGACAGCAAGAGACTATCTTTTGCTTCGTCGGCGGAGGCGAAACGGAGAAGTGCGAACCGCTGGGTTTTAAGAACGTTCTTCTTACACAAGACGAAGAGGAAGTGGAACGATTAGAACGGGAGTTGGCGCAAGCCGAGGAAGAGGCAAAATTGCCGCGCGCGGATGGCGACGAGTCTTCAAACCCGCAAGAGCCGCAAGTCGGGGAGATTATCATCACGGAGGAAGTGCCGGTGACGGACGGGCCAACCGCGGACGAGATGGACGATACGATCGGGTCGAGAGAGCCGATGCAGTTCCAAGGTGAAACTGGCGGAAATAACAACGATCCGGACGGATCTTTTGCCGATGATGGACAAATGGTTCAACCGCAATCGCCGGACGACGAACGCGTCGTCGGAAACGGTCAAGCGTACCGAGGGAAACAAACAAAGTCGAAATCTGGCGTCGAGTGTAAGAAGTGGGTGCAAACCACCTCCACTCCGGACGATAACCCGACCGAAGGTTTAGAGGAAAACTTTTGCCGTAACCCACACGGTGCTCAGGAATCGATATGGTGCTACGTTGGCGGTGGCCAATCCGAGTTGTGCGACCCGCTCGGAGGCGGTTCGGTGGAGGAATCCGCGGAGCCGGACGCCAACGTCGTCGCGGCGTCTGTGCAACAAGCCACCACGGAACAACAACAAAACTCGTTCACTGATATTTTGCAAGAAGTGGAGAAAACGGCGGACGCGTTGAGGACGGAAGCGGACGCTTTACAATCGGAAGAGCAAAGGTTGAACCCACCGAATAACGAAGCCGGCGTCGGGTTTGACGAGACTCCGGAAGTAAACGAAGAAGAAGAAAAACAAGCGAAGAAAAAAGGTAACTTTGACCCGGCGGTTGAAGTCCTCGACGGCGACGGTACCTCGTACAGAGGCTTCCAGACGTTCTCCAAAACTGGCAAAGAGTGCGTCGCGTGGCAATTCACGCAACGCACCGCGTTCGAATACCCGGATGGCGATTTGTCCGGTAACTTTTGCCGTAACCCGGACAACCAAAAGTCCATCTATTGTTACGTTGGAAATAACGTCGCGGAATTGTGCGAACCGTTGCAAGCGCCGAAAGAGTTAAACAACGCGAACATTAAAGAAGCCGTGAACAAATGCTTACAAGAAGCGCCGAACGATGGGAATTGCCCACACTTTGCCGCCAAGTCGCAATTCGGCGTCATGAAGGATTGGGACGTCTCCAAAGTCACGAACATGCAAGAGTTGTTCAAAGGTAAAGAAGCATTTAACGGTGATTTGTCCGAATGGGACACGTCCTCGTTGACCAGTGCGTACCAAATGTTTCACAGTTGTCGGTTGTTCAATTCGGACATCTCGAACTGGGACGTCTCGAACGTGGAAAGCTTCCAAGGCATGTTTAACGGCAACGCCGCGTTCAACGCGGACATTTCCAAATGGAACACGAGTAAAGCGAAGACCATGCAAGGCATGTTCAAAGACGCGATTAACTTCAACCAAGACATTTCAGATTGGGACACGTCGAAGGTGGAAAGCTTTGTGAGCCAATTTGAAGGCGCCGAGCAGTTTAACCAAGCCATTGGGAAGTGGAACACCGGCTCTTCGAAATGGGACGGCATGCAAGGCATGTTCCAACGCGCCAAGTCGTTTGCTCAAGACGTGTCTTCGTTCACCGGCCAAGCGTCGACACAAAACCAAGGCATGATGTTCTCCGGTGCATCTGCGTTCCACGCGCGATTCAAGTGCGCCATGCCGGACATGGGACCGGCGGCGACGTGCAAAGACACGATGGCGACGGCGGAACAACAACTCGGTGAAGACGAATCGTTAGACGAAGGAGCCGACGTTGCGGACGAAAGCGATGTTCAAGAAATTCAAGTGAACGAAGAGTCGGACCAATCGATCGATGAAGACGAGCATAAAGAGCCAACAGAGGCCACAGACAGCACCGCCGCCCCCGAAACCGCCGAAGAAAAACAAGAAGAACAAGGAGAAACCAATGCTGAAATGGGGCCGGAGCCGGAAGATGATGCGGATTCGGTCGATGCGACCTCCGAGCAAAGCCACATCGAAGAGTTGCAAAATGAATTAGATGGCGAGGATCCGGACTTGGACGTGCAAGATCCAGACGACGAAACTGTCATCGAAAACGGGTTGACGTACAGAGGTAAACAAACCCACACTCGATCCGGGATGGAGTGCAAAAATTGGGTCCAAACGACGATCACGCCGAACGACAACCCTCACCAAGGTTTAGAATCTAATTATTGCCGTAACCCGAACGGGATGCAAGAGACTATCTTTTGCTTCATCGGTAACGGCGAAACCGAAGCGTGCGACGCGAAAGCCGAAATGTAAATACCTACTACTTAAGTTTTAACTACCATCTATAACTACGTACTATTACCAGTTAATAATATTATTAATACTACAAATACACGCGTTCTTCGTCAGAATCAGAATCAGAATCGTCGTCGTTGAACTACCATACATTTCTCGAGGGTCAGTCATCTTTCTTTTATCAACAACGTATCATCATCGAAACTTTGCCTCTCTCAATTTTTCCAACGCTCGAAACCGGTGCGAAATCGCATTCTTCTCCTCCTTCTCCATCTCTCCGTACGTCTTCTTCTCGTCAACATCTCTCTGTTCGTCCGGTTCAAACACCGCGTCCCATCCAAACTCCGTTTTACCTCTCGCTTTTACGATCCTCCCGTTCGTCCGCCCGACGAACACCTCCACTTCCTCCGCGCTCTTCTCGCCGCCCTCGCAATACGCGAACACGCACTGCGCGTACGCCGTTTTATCCTCGTACGCGAGCAACATGTTATTCAACCCATCCAATCCGGTTTTTTCTAAAAACCACTTCACGTACGGCCCGGGTAGCCCTTTCAACGCGTTGAAGCATAAACTCGTATCTTCCACTAAAGTTGGTCCTTCTATCTCTCTCGAAGCTAACAAGCACTTCTCTTTGGCGATATCGATCGGATCGCCTTGGAGTTCCGGTAAGTCGATCGATCGTGAGATTAAATTAATTTTCATCATCATTTTTTTTCCTCCTTTGTTGTCTTCTTCTTCTTCGTCTGTTGAGGCTAATTTTAATATCGATTTTACTTCTTCCAGTTTCTTCGCGTTTCCGGTGACAAACGTCACCACCTTCTTCGCTTCTTGGTCTTCTTCTTCATTCGAAGAGGAAACAGCGCGAGCGTTATTCATTTTTACTCGTTTTACCACCGGTCGTCGTCTGAATCGTCGTCTGAATCGTATTTGTTCTTGTTGTTGTGGATGATGTCCTCGCGCGTGTACTCCGCGCTTCAAACGCCTCGTAAACAAAAAAATTCCCGACGACGATTCAGACGATTCAGACGACACCGAGGAGGACGAGAGAGGAGAGACGAACGACAACAAAACTCGTTTAGGAGAAGTTAAGAAGGACAGAAGGAGGAAAAGGAGGATTCTTCTTCTTCTTCTTCTTGTCTTCTTCTTCTTCTCAACAAAGAGAGGCTGAATACTACTGACGACGACGAGAGCTTAACAAAATTTTCAAGTGTTTTTTTTCTTTAAAAATCGAGTTTCATCGTGACAAAAAATTTCTCTTCTTCTCGTTCGTCTCTCTCGTCGGTTTTTTTCTCGTTTTCCTTTCTTCTTTCTCTTCTACAAAAAAAAAACTTTGGACGAGGATGACGAGGACGATGATTCAGACGACGACGACGAGAACACCAACACCAAGAACAACAACACCAACTGCTGCTGCGAGGACTGCGAGGACGCGTCGTCGTTTACGTCCTCCTGCTCCTCGTTTTTATTACTATCGTAATACTACTACGAATCAGCAAAAGTTAATAAAAGGAGCAAACGCATCGTCCTCCACCTCCACGACAACCACGAAAACCATTTCCAGTAACTTAAACGCGAAGAAGAAAAGTCTGTCGAAAGCAACACACGTGACCGAAAACCAACTGAAAGAGATGAGCAACTTACAAGCGAAGTGTTTTTTCACGCCGATTTTAGGACCAAACTCGCCGTTAGATCAACTGTCGATGTTTTTATTCCAAGGCGACGTGGACGAAACTTTACTCGAAAAGTTTAGATACGTGAAACAAGATCGGTTCGCGCCGCTGGCGGTGATGAAGAAAACGAAAACGAGGGAAGACGAAACATCGGAAACAAGCGATTCCGGTAACATCGTCGGCGTGGCGGAGGTTTCGGTGCAAAGAGACGTTCTCATTGGACGATCGATAATGAAATTTAAAGACTTGGAGGAAGCGAATAGCGAATACGCGTACGTGTCGTGCATGTGCGTGGACGAGGAGTATAGGAA
>JGI20158J14315_10000689_pt1 | contig 25377 bp, 17 predicted proteins | sample COG_08_FD_14315 | JGI IMG/M metagenome (IMG submission 14315)
AAAGAACAACAAAAAACATCTGACGATGACGACGATTCAGACGACGACGACGAGACTTTTTGTCGGAAGCAGCAGCGGCAAAAGCAGCGGCCGAGTGNGGGGAAGAGAAACGGTGGCNTTGCGGAACAACAAGAGCNANGAGGGGAATACTGTTCGGGGGAATGCATTTTCATCATCGTCGCCGTGGTCGCTTTTTTTATGCTCCAAAGAAGACAAAGAAGAAGGACGAAGAAGAAGACGGAGAATGAATCCGAGGAGACCAACGGCGGCGTTTGGCAAAGACGACAACAGAGACGGTTTCAAAGACGTCTCGAACATCATGAAGAAATACTCCAAAGAAGTCCCGAAAGACGTGACAAAAGTCGTCGGCACTGCCGTCAACGTCCTGGGAAACAACAACCAAAATAACAAACAAAACGAATACAACGGCGTCTTCGCTTTACTCTTCTTCAACTTTTTATTCTTCGCGTTGGACCATTGGTTGCAACTTCCAATGATGAAAATGTTTTATTTGAACCACGTGGATCCGACGTGGTGGCAATTCGTCACGTGCACCTTCTGCCACGCCAGTTGGGATCATCTCTCGTCGAATATTTTCTTCTTGTACATATTCGGCAAGTTGATCGAAGAAGAGGAAGGCGCGTTTGGTGTGTGGTGTTCGTACGTAGCGACCGGAACGGGCGCGTCGTTGGCGTCGTGGTTGATGTTGCCAAAGTCAGTGGGTGGGGTATTAGGAATGGGCGCGGCGGCGACGGTCTCGTTGGGCGCCTCGGGAGCGGTGTTTGGTCTGTTCGCCGTGAGCGTTTTAGTCAAGCTTAAGTTTGAATGGAAAAGGATTTTGGAAGTCGTCGTGCTCGGTCAGTTTGTGATGGAACGATTTTTGAACGAAGCGGCAATGATAGGAAAAGTTGGAGGCGTAGGAGCGGGCGGAGTGAATCACGTCGCGCATTTAGCCGGGGCGTTAGCAGGGGTTGTCTTGATTGCGCTGTTGTCGAAGATTTTACCGGAATAATTATATACCTGGTACGGTGTGGTTAGTAGTAATCTTAAGAATAACAACCGAGATGATAATAAATAATAGAAAATGACTCTCACAGATTTATAATAATATATGAATTAAAAGACGCCGATAGCGGTGAACAAAGCGAAAAGCAGAAACAACCACCCGCCGCAAAACGCGACGAAGCGTTCGGAAATTTTCTTCGAAATCAAACTTCCGCCGATGACCGCAATGAACGTCGCAAATAAGTGTCCAGCCGTTGCCCCTACGGCCACGCCGACTGGATTTTGCGCCGCGCCTAAAGCAATCGTCGCCAACATGGATCTATCCCCCCACTCGGCGACAAAAATTAAGCAAAACGTTTCGATGATGTTTTGAATGTTCGTCGTCCCTTTCCCGTCCGACTCTTTGATCTTCGATTCTGCTTTGCACACGTCCTCGGCCGCTTCCGCCAACGCGCCTTCAATGATCACTCCATCTTTATCCACTTTAATATTTCCGTTGTTGTTATCTCCGCCCGCGTTCGTCTTCTTTGGCATGTCGCTCGCGTCCTTCAACGACTTCAACCCAAAGAACAACAAACTCGCCACCGCGATGTACTCGCCGATGGGAATTGTATTCGAAAAGCTCGCCGGTACCGCCGAAAACACTCTTCCAATGACCACTGAAATCACTGACATCAACCCTAACGCCGAAGTCGCTCCAATAACCACCGGCATTCGTCCCATTCTCATCGCCAGTAACGCGGCGATGAAAAACGTCTTATCTCCCAATTCCGATATAAAAATCAACGCAAACGCGGCGGTAAACCCAGTTTTCGCGACCGCTTGTACGACCAACTGAAGCGCGACTTGAATGTTATTCGTGGCGTTTAACGACCCTAACCCACTGGAGATGTATCCAACCACCGCTAACACGGTTAAAAAGACTAACGCCAAAGCAGTCGCGTTGGACTCGGCTAACGGGTCGTCCATTTTCTCTTTGATTTCTTGGATGAATTTCAAGGAACAACTACTACTTTTATCATTGTTCTCGTCATCATTTCCGCCCGCCGTCGCGCTACCACTGCTATTACTAATCACGAGTCTTTCATCCGTCATTCTTCGCCCTCCTCGTCCTCGTCGCCGCTTCTGGTTGTTCATAAAAAACGTAGACGAAGAATTGACCATCATCATCACGTGAGAGATGCGATTGCCTCCATCCCCCACAACTTTGCTCGATGATTTTAAAATCAATCTTTTTGTTCTCGATACAGACGATTCAGACGTAAACGACGACGTCTGTCTCCGACGCATCGATGACGACGACACGACGAACGGAGAAAAGGAGAGTAAAGGTGTCATTCGTACGTTCGTCCGTTAAAAGAGAGAAAGAGAGAAAGAGAGAGTGAGTGAGAGCTTTTCGTGTGGTTTTTGTGACTCAGCAAAGGGGAAGATGATTTAAAAAAATGTAGATTTGGTTTACACCGAGGAAAGTGTTTTGAAATCAAATAGGACGAGCGCGTCGAAAGCGAAGACAGTGAGTCTCTGTATTTCTTCAATTTTATATGCCGCATGAGAAACAGATGTTGTCTGAGATGTTCAAAAGTAGGAAAGTCTGCAGAACGTATTCACGTTCCAACATATATCCGTTTCTAATCAGTTCGAATCTCGTAAAGGAACAAAATACTATTACATCTGACCGCCGACGGGGGCGTGACCTCGTTTACTGGGATTCGTCGCCAACTTTCGGAGCAGGCGTTTCTTCCTCGTTTGACTCTCTTTTTCTCTCTTTTTACGCTCGGTGGTGACTTTATCGAGCTTTTTGGCGTTGGAAAACGCGGCGGAGCCTTTTTTACCGACCAAGATTGGCGCTTCGCGGAGAGCGAACGCGCCGGCGACGTGGCCGAGGTGTAAGCGTTTGACGTGGAAGATGTGTTTGAGCGCAGATGGGTAGGCGGCGACGGCTCGGACGTGGGAGCGGAAGGCGTCTTCGGCGCGAGATTTGAGACTTGGGTCGGTTTGCATCTTTCGTTCCGCGGCGGAAAGCAACGCTTTGACCGCGATGTGCTCCGTTGGGTTGTTTCGCGAGGAAGGATTCTTGTTGTTGCCGCAATATTTGCGCATTGGTTGTTTGCGCGAGAACGTCCAAAACAGCCCCTAACTTTGCCTTTGAAAACGTGAGATCTTCGATATCTTCTTTTAACGTGTCTTCGAATTCCAATTCTTTTGGACCGAGGAAAAGAACGGCTTCGCCGTCGTTGCCTAGACGCGCGGCTCGGCCGACTCTGTGCGCGTACGTTTTCGAGTCCGCCGGAGGGTCAACTTGCACAGTCGCGCCGACGTTGTCGAAATCTAAACCGCGAGCGCCGACATCGGTGCACAAAAGGACGCCTCTTTTTTGGGACTGGAATCTAGAGACTGTCTTTTGACGCTCGGATTGTTTTTGTGCGCCGTGTAAACGAAAGACTTCGTAGAGGCCGCTTCCTCTCTTTTTATTGCTCTTTTTCTTCTTCTTCTTCTCCTTCTTCTTCTTTGCGTCGGTGTCGTCGTCCGAATCGTCCGAATCGTCCGAATCGTCGTCTGAATCGCTTTCACCGCTCGCGCTGCCACTGCTACTACTACTGCTGCTGCTGCTGCTGCTGCTGTCGTTTTCTTCATCGTTTTCTCCGTCGTTCTTCTGCCCAGCTAACCAGGACAAGATTTCGTAGTGATACTCAACGGACTCTCTGCTCGCGAGGAACACGATGACTTTGTTCAAATCAGACATCGCCCATCCGGCCAGTAAACCGGCGATAGCTGCCATTCGACATTTCGGTGGCGTTTCAAATATAGTATGCGTGAGCTGTGAAGGCACGCGAATCTTTCTATTCTTCCCATCGTCGCCATCAACTGCTCTCCCGGAAGCTCTCGCCATTGCTTTCATCAACCCCTCTTCGTCCTCGTCGTTCTCGTTGTCGTCCTCTCCTTGAACAAACTCAATTTCGCGATCAGCTTCTGGGTTAACGTCCACTGTCACCGCATTTTGCATTTTCATTCGCAAACGGTCTGTGCCTGGCGTCAAAGTAGCCGATAGCAACGTCATTTGTGAAAATGGAGGCGACGCCGACGCCGCCCGCGCTTCCTTTTTCGTTCGCTCGATGATATCTAAAATAGCGTCGATATCCTTCTCGAATCCTAAATCTAAAACGCGATCGGCTTCGTCAAAAACGACAAAACTGACATTCACGAATACAAAAGCGGCAGTATTTTGCAAGTGATCTAACAGTCTCCCCGGGGTGGCGGATAACACGACGCACCCTTTTCTCAACTTTGCCTTCTCCTTCGCTCTGTTTTCGCCGCCGTGAACCGATCCGGTGGCAATCCAATGGTACGGTTTCGATAATTTCTCGATAAATGAAGAAACTTGCGTGGACAACTCTCTCGTTGGCACGATAATCAACGCTCTCGTTCCATCTTTCCTCTCGATTCTAGGCTTCGCTACTCCTAAACTAATAACTATCGGTAAAACGTACGCCAACGTCTTACCGCTCCCGGTTTCCGCTCGAACGTAGCAGTCCTTCCCGGCTAAAATCGACGGCACTGCCAACTGTTGTACCAAAGTTGGCGTCGTAAATTGTAAATCCACAGACTCAGACATGACTTTAATCAGCGTCTCCGGAACGCCGAGCTCGGCGAACGATTTCGCAGTCGTCGCGTTGCTATCAAACACCCGATCCCGATGCGGCGCCGCGTCTCTCTTCTCGTTCTTATTCTCTCCGTTCCTCTTTTCCTCTTTTGACTCACCGTTATCGTCATCTTCGTCTTTCCTCGTCGCTTTCTTCATCAAATTCGCCCAATCTGCGGGATTAAACGCCTCTTCTTCCTCGTCGCCGCTCTCGTTTTCCATTTTCTCAACTTCCACCAATTCGCTCATCTTCTCTTTCGATGATTTTCCCGCGTTGTTCAGCAACAACTTCTCCTTGTGTTCTCGAGAGTTTTTCAAGAACCTCTCCTTGGCCGTCATTTCTTCTTCTTCTCTTTCGTCCTCTCCGTTCTTACTTTTCGTCGTCGTCTGAATCGTCTTTGGTTTCTTCACCCAAGTGGAAACGCCGCCGCCACCTTTCTCCTTTTCCTCCTTTTCCTCCTCTGCTCGGGTGTCGAGAACGAGTCGTTTCCGCCCGGTTCTGTTTATCGTCGTCGTCGTCTCTTTGACGCCTCCTTTTCCTCCTCTCTTTTCGTTCATGTCGTCGTCGTTTCTTCTTCTTCGCTCCCCGTTTCCTCCTCCGACTGCATCACCGTTTCCCCGCCGCTTCTCTTTCCCGCCTTGCCATTTTTTCTTCCCTCGAGCGACGGTTCGCTTGCGCGGATTACCTTTAGGACCACCACCACGACTTCTATCGTCCTCGCCCACGTCGGAAGAAGAAGAGGCGCCGGCGATGTTCAGAGTTAACAACTCATCGTCGTTGTCGTCGTCCGGCATTTGAGTGTTTTTTTCTGAGGAAAGAAACAAGTAAATATCTGCTAAAACAGTTGCCCCGCGTNGTTGATGATTATTACACTATTACTATTTCACTATTATTACGAGTACGTGTCGTCGTTCCCGTGAAAGGTGTGCAACCAGCCGTGTTTGCACACCAAGCACTCGTGTCCAAAGAGACTCGCTTTTTTACGCACGCAAACGTTCCGGTCTCTCGCTACGTGCGCTTGATACGTTTCGACTAAAGAAGGCGCGCAAAGGTAGACTTTGTTGTAGGCGATGGCAAATGGGACGATTCTACTGGATGAGTCGAGATATTTTGCGAGTCCTGAGATGCACCCGGGCCAATCTGGGTTGAAACAATCGTCCAGTATGACGACGCCTTGTTCGTGCAAACACTCGTCGGCGGCGAACGATAAATCGCGCAACGTCGTCTCTACCGTGTGCGATCCGTCGATGGAGAAGATTCGCACCGGACCGTCGTCGTCTTCGTTAAAATCTGCTTCCTTGGTCAATTTCGTGGAGTCTTTCGAGATGACATTGATGAAATTCGGCATCTTTGTGTCCGAGTCGACGACTCCGTCCCATACGAATTTCGAGTCTTCCTTCATCGCCTCGCAAAACTTCATCGCGTGCTTCCGAAACTTCTCGTAATCACCCACTCCACTCTCGTCTCTGTTAATCTCGGCTTGGTTCTCGAAACAATCGATCGCTACGCATCTCTCGTTTTGTTTTCGCAAGGAAACTAACGCTAAAAATGACTTTCCGTGATACACTCCAATCTCCGCCAAACTCGTCTTAAAATCGGACATCTTGAACACCTTCTTCTGACACGCATCTATGGATCGGTATATATCCACGTTTCCAATTTCATAAAAGCCGCTCACTTTTGAGAGCGCATTTTTCACAGCATCTTCTTCTTCTTCTTCTTTCCTCTCGTCTTCTCTTTGCCTCCGTTCCGCTGCTTTGCGATGTTTACTTTCGTTCGGAGGAGTACTTCTCTTAGGGGAATTCACGTGAGACGACGAGAACGCTTCCACGTTGTTGTTGTTGTTGTTGTTGTTGTTGTTGTTGTTCGTCTTTACCGCTCTGCGCTTCGAATTCAATCGAGACGAGGAAACAGAATAACAGCAGTGGTTCCTCGTCGACGAGGACAAAAAAGCCCCAGAAGCAGAAGGAGAAGACAAAGAAGACAACCAAGCGCGCATCACGCGTGCATATTTCTCGCGCTTTCCGAGAGAGAATTTTAGGGGAAAAGTCTTTCGTATCTTCAAAAATACGCGCACGAATAAGAACAACAACGAGCGGTTGTTTGCGCGACAAAGATGGGCAACGCGCAATCATCATCGAGCGCGCGAGAAACAGCAGAGGAAGAGGAAAGGGAGAACTCGACGACGACGAGCGGACGACGAGAAGGAGAAGAAGTAATAGTGGAAATGTCTTCTGCTTCTTCGCCTCGTTCTCAAAGCGCTGAAAGAGAAGAAGAAAAAAACGAGGAGGCGAAAAGGAAAGAGGACGAGGAGGAAGAGGATGGTGAGGAGGAGACAGAGGAGGAAAACAGAATCGTGGCGTCGTGCAGAGTGTGCTTAGAACCGATACGAAAATCCGACGTGATGATTGAAAACAACAGCGCGTGTTTGTTGGGATGTAAATGTTCCCAAGTTGGCATCCACTTAAACCGAGAGTGCGGGATAAAATATCTGAAAAATCTGCAACGACCGAACCAAACGCTGACCTTGTGCGAGGTGTGCCAAAGCCCAATGTCTGAATTCGCGACTAAAATTCAACCGGTTTTAAACGCGACGACGACTTCGAGAAGGTCTTCTCCGTTTGCGCTTCACGATTCGGACGGTTTTTTGCACACTTTTTCGCGCCCGCGACGACGACCGGCTGAGTTGTGCGAATTCTTTTGCTTCTTAGTCCCGTGTTTACCGTGCGTGGCGCTCGCCTACACCAACTGCTTCCACTCCACGTGCGTCTCTTTAATGCGCTTCCGAGCGTATATTTTCCTCGGGCTCATCCTTGCTCTGTTGATCATCTTTCTCTCCGACGTTTATCTCACCATGGAAGATAAATACGAGAGTCGCGTGAGAGAGCAAAGAAAGGATATCGACAACAACAGGCCTTCTAGATATCCGTCGAACGACGACGACTTTAACAACAACAACAACTTCAACGGCGGTATGAATTATAACCCGAACGCGTACGATTACTACTCGAGAGGGAGAGGATAGAATAGCTTCTATTACCACGCGTAGGGTTTAGGGAGAGAGAGAGAAAAGAGTTTAATAAAAGCGTAATGTACTACTATATCGCGAACACACCACGTTTTGTGTCCGCTTCGAGGATTTCAAACCGCTTTGGAAAAGACTTAAAAATTCAAAATTTCGCTTCATAAAAATGACGGCAGAGGAAGACACAACCACCGTTGCAATGACCACGAAGGCGTCTGAATCGTCGTCGTTGTTTGCAGTCGATGATGCGCTTCATTCGCGTCCGAATTCGCACGACGAATTGCTGGATTTATTAGCGTCCTCATCTTTCACACCCTCCCGTCGTGGGAAAAAAGGGGAATTTGAATCCGCGCAAAAGTTGATGATGAATACGAACAATGCGGACACGACTCCTGGGACCACTACTACAGAGGAGAACGATGCCAGAACTGCTGCTTCATTTTCCACCTCTCCTTCGTTATCGTTTCAAACGCCGCAGAATTTATCGCAGTTAAGGACGAGAGCTCGAATGTCCCCTCCTTTACTGCAAATGCCTGGAGGTATTGGAAATACGAGCGTATCGCCGAGATCGTCATCAAACGGGAGCAAAGGAGGGTCGCCATTTTTTTCAAACCTGTCGTCGTCTCCAGAACGCGAAGTGTGCGCGATATGCATGTGCAGACTGGACGATGTGGAGTCTCCGAGAGTCAGTCGGGAAGATTTGGCGAGTCTCGTTGTGAGTACCGCTACGACGACGACCGACGACGGCGAGGACGGGAAAGAGAACGAAACGAAACAACATCAGCAAAGAAAGAAGAAAGAGATTTATACTTTACCGTGCACGCACAGATTTCACAGGAGCTGTCTGGGGGAGTGTCGCGCGAACGATTTTTCGCAGTGTCCGATGTGTAGGGAGAGTTTACCGGGAGGTTTAACACCGGATCACGTGAGGCAGATGAAGGCGAAGATGGAACAGGAGGATCCGGACGCCGCGAGGAGGGCGTACGCGGTCCAACGAAATCGAGCGGCGAGGGAGGCGGTCAGAGCAGCGGCGTTGAGGAGGCAGATGGCCGCCGGGGTATTTAGCTCGAGTCCGACGAATTCGATGAGTTTATCGACGCCAAGTCAACAACCGAGAACGCCGTTGGCGTGTCCGCCGGGCGTGGGAGGTACGTCGCCGGCGAGCGCGAGCGGAAGCGGAGAAAAAGTGGGTGGAGGGACGTCTGTGGGCGGAAGCTTACGAAGAACGAGCTCTGGAGTAGCGAGTGGCGATGCGAGCACGGATAAAAAACCTCCGCTCCCACCTCGAGGTGTTCCTTTGAACGGAGGCGGAGACGAAGCGTACAATCGACATCGACGACAAAGGTCGAATCTCACGGAACAATTAGCCAAAGCAGAGAATTTGGACGAGGACGAGGACGATTTCGATATGGACGATTTGGACATGGATCTCTCCCAATCGCAAAAATCAGACTACCATTGAAATAGGAATAGTATTTTAGAATGCAAGCATACATACACAGGTATTAATAATCGCGCAGCAGATGCGTGTTTCTTTAATTATATATTACACACACGTACTATATAGAAATATCATTTCAATCAAAAAAGATATCTCCGGGGTTGATAACCATTGGAACACCGAACGCGTTTTCAACCACCCGGCGACCGTCTGGTAACGTTTTCCCTATGTACTTCATCAACTCCTCCTCCGGTATGTCTTCGTATTTCGGGCGCACGCCGTTCGCGCTACTTCTACTTTCCGTCGAAGTCTTCTTTTGCGGCGAAAGCACGCGTCTCGGTTGCGTTCTTGACACCCCAGGCCTGGAGTATTTACTATTGCTCCTATTACTACTGTTGCTACTCGTACTGCTACTACCACTCACAAACGGATGCGTGGTGAAAATCTCCCACCTCGTCGTCCCGTCCACGACGTGCTCGGCGAATCGCATCCCCCATTCTCTGTGCATCGTCACGTCTATATTCCGCATCAACTGATCGAAATCCCCGACAGAGCTCAACCCGTTCCTGATTTCCAACTCAATCGTCGACTCGTTCGCGCCAATATTCCCCGATACGAGTAAAATATCGCGCGTCGGGTCCAATCCAGCCGCTCGCCCTACCGTGTCCGCCCACTCGTGCAACATCTGAACGCACTCGGCTTTGTGGCCGTATTTCGCCACGAGAATCCACCGGGCGATCACAGTCGAGGAAGTCGAAGAAAGAGAAGCTTTACGCGTCGTTTCGCCATCGCCGTTTTCGATGATTTCGAGCCGATTGGAGGACGACATCAAAATCGATGAAAGCGAAGAAACCGGCGGTTCTTTAATTTCTTCCTCTTCTTCTAAAAGTTCCAACAGCGAATTCTTCGGAGCAGGGGACGAGGACAAGTCAGACGATTCAGACGATTCAGACGACGCGTTTTCAAACGTTTCCGCGAACAAAAGCGCAAACTTTGCGTCTCTGTCCTCGTCTTCCGGTTCTCGCGTCGAGAACCCGCCGCTGTTCCCGCCATCAACGCCTCGGCAAAGAGAAGAAGCGTTGGAAGAATTAGAAAACGTTTGAGAAGGAATTCTCCTCGAGGAGAGAACGACTCTTCTTCCTCCGCGATGGCTGCTGCTCTTCCGCGAAGAAGAAGAAGAAGACGAAGAAGAAGACCAAACTCTCGTCGTCGTCGTTTGAATCATCGTCGTCGTCGTCGTTCAAAGTCAAAAATACTCTCTCTTCTCGCTCCCTTTTGTGAGTGATGCGATGAATAAAATAATGGGGAAAAAGCCGCCGCTTTCCTCAAAAGTTTTCCATCCATCTGTGTGCTGACAAGGATGCCGTCGGGGTCCTCTTTGTCCTCGTCTTTATCCCCTTTCGCGGGGGGGGCACTCGGTGGTGCGCGCGATGATACTCACACTACCACTACAAAAGGAGGAGGAGGCGAAAAGAGAGGGAGGAAACAAAAGGAGGAGACAGAACGGACGACGATGACTTTGGATTCGATCTCCGCATCGAGGACGGGGACGACTTTTCCTTCGATGGATGGAGCGACGACAAAAACTGGTCAAGGAGGAGGAGTTTTAGAAGCAAGAACGAGCCGAATATCCTTCGACGACGTGGAAAAGAATAAAGGCGGGGACGAATACGTACGAAGAAAAGTCTTCGCCGCGGGGGAAGTGATGCGACTGCAAACGACTTTGGAGGAAGATGGAATCGAATCCTCTGCTGACGAGGAGGAGGAGGAGGAGGAAGACGAAGACGAAGAATTCTGCGTGGTTCGAAAAAGGGACATCGTGTCGTGCGAGTTAGTCGTTGGCAGCAGAATAAAGAAGAAGAATAAGACGGAGACGAAAACAACACGTCAACATCGAATCGTAATCACCTCGTTTCCGAGAAAGAAGAGGTTGATTGACTACGCGGTGTTGCCTCGATTTTTGTCCTCCTCCGCGAGCGCTTTTACTTCGAGAAACGCGGGAGATGATTTTAGCGCCGCCGCGGCGAAAGGGAACAGTGGGAAACGGTTTGGACACAAGAAGAACGTTCACGTGGTCAAATACAAGTCTTTGGACGAAGCGTTAGAGGACGTGAAACGAATAGAGGAGGAGTGCGGGTTGGAACATCAGCGAATGAACAAGAGAGGGCGATTTTTGGTGTTTATAAATCCAGCCGCGGGAAGAGGGAAGGCGGAAGAAGTGTTCAAAAAACACGTGGAGCCGGTGTTAAAGTGCGCGAGAAACTGCGTGGTGGAGGCAATCGTGACGACGAGGAGTGGAGAGACGGAAGAGAGAACGTACGAGAGAAGTAAAGAGTCCTTGTTGTTAACGAGAGGTCGAGGATACGAGAGTAATACTACTACTCACAACGAAGATGCCCGAGTTCTCGGTATTATCGCCATCGGAGGTGATGGTACCATTGCCGAAGCGTACGCGGGCGTGGAGAGAGCGCAAAAAGAGCTCGGGACGCACGAAAGTATTCCAATCGGTGCCATTCCCGCCGGTTCCGGGAACGCCATTTGCGTTTCTCTAGCGGAACAGAGCGAAGAAGTGAACGATGCGACAACGATGGCGTTGCTCATCGCTAAAGGCCAAACGATTCGATTGGATGGAGCGAGACTGGCAATTTATCGCAACGACGAGAACGGCAGTAACGATACGACGAACGATACGACAAAAAGCACCAGCAGCAAGAGGAGGTTAAGTTTGGACAGGAGAAACGGCAGTAAGAAGAACGGCAGCAACACGAACAACAACACTATTAGTAACAACAGAATAGCGGTGTATCAAAACACGGCTTTACTGAGCGTATCGTGGGGGTTTTTCGCGGATGTTGATTTGGAATCCGAACGCTTTCGTTGTTTGGGAGGAACGCGCTTCATCGTCCAAGCGATTGCCAGACTCATCAACCTGAGAACGTACAAGATGGATTTAACGTACAGAGTTTCACAAGAGACCAAGTCTGTCTGCGAACGACTGGGAAAATCACTCCTCGGTCGTAAAGAAGGCGAATTCAGAACGATTAAAGACGAAAATATCCTAGGCATATGGGCTATGAACCTCCCTTGGGGCAGCGGCGACACGAAATCCGCGCCGCTCGCTTCGCCTTCCGATGGATTCTTCGACATCATCATCGTCCACCCGACGAGCAAACTAAACTTGCTCAAATTACTCCTCGACTTTGACACGAAAGGATCGCACGCAAAGAACGACGCCGTCACGTACTTAAAAACGAGCGAATTTGAGCTCACGTTACTCGGTCGATCCGATTTAACCGAAGGTGTGAGCGGTTCTACCAACGCCTCCCGATCAAACGCCGCCAACCCGCTCGGATGCGTCGACGGAGGAGAAGATCCGGATGCGCCATCTGCACCTCCCGACTTATACGAAGGTGGCCGCGTTATGATTGACGGCGAAGTCGTTCCAGACGTCTGCTCTCGCGAAGAAACGTTCACGGTAAAAGGCAGCGTCGAGAGAGGTTTAGCGAACGTCTTCTCCTTCGCGCCTTCTTCGTCTTCTCCTCAAACGTATTCTTCTTCTTCTTTCCACGTCGTCGCCGCCGCAGCGGCTGGCGGAAGCATAGCTTGACGTAACATAATCAAACTTTAAGAAGAAGATGATAACAATACTAATAATAAGAATAATAAGAATAATAATACCGATAGAGAGAGTTGTTCTGTAATATATAATAATACTTACTCGCATTGCGCTGGAAGTCATACAATATCCCTTTAAGCACTTTAAGAGGAAACTTTCCGCTTCCGTTTTTTAGGTTCCGATGGGTCTTTTTCCACATTATTATTACGAAACGAAAGCGTTGTAATTCGTATTAATACTACTATTAACAGCATCGCGTTAAACAGTTGTTGTTCACACCAATACTAAGGGCAGAACGAAGCATAGTATTCCTCCTTCTTACGTAATACGTCTGTTTTAGACGTTGCACTACTACTCATAATACTACTACGACATCTTCTCATCAAGATGGCGGACAACATCCCAAAAGTGGATGAAAACGGCCAACCTTTATCCAAGTCAGCGTTGAAGAAGCTCGCCGCGAAAGCGGAAAAAGAAGCGAAGAAAGCAGCTCGAGCGGCAGAATTAGCCGCGGAGTTAGAGCAACAACAGCTGAACGAGCCGGATAACTGCACGGAAAACTACGGAGACATGGAGATGGTTCAATCGCAAAAGATTACCGAGACGATGTGGACAAACATCGAAGAGTTGGACGAGCGTTGTATCGGGAAGACGGCGACGTTGCGAGGTCGCGTGCACTCCGTGAGAGCGAAAGGGAAAGGGGCGTTTCTCATCTTACGCCAAGGGTCGGAAACCTTGCAAGTGGCGTTCTTCGTGGACGACGTGAGAGTGAGCAAACCAATGGTCAAGTACATTGGCAACCTGAACAAAGAATCCGTCGTGGACATAACCGGGGAGTTGGTGAAACCGGAACAACCCATCGAGAGTTGCTCGAACACGATCGTGGAAATGACGTGCCCGAAAATCTTTTGCGTGTCGCGATCGATACAGATTCCCTTGGAAATTTCGGATTTGTCCCGGTCGGAGGCGGACATCGACAACGCGCCGGAGGACAAGCAGTACTCGAGAGTGAACCAAGATACGAGGTTGGATAACCGGATTTTAGATTTGAGAACGCCGGCGAATAACTCGATTTTTCGAGTGCAAAGTGAAGTGTCCGCGTTGTTTCGCGAGACGTTGAGGAAGAGGGATATGATAGAGATTCACTCGCCAAAGTTGATTTCGGGCGCCTCGGAAGGCGGCGCGAGCGTGTTCAAGTTGGATTACATGGGGCAGCCGGCGTGTTTGGCACAGTCGCCGCAGTTGTATAAACAGATGGCTATTATGGCGGATTTTGGTGGGGTCTTTGAGATTGGACCTGTATTTCGCGCGGAAAATAGCAACACGCACCGTCACTTGTGCGAGTTTACCGGGTTGGATTTCGAGATGACGATTAAAGAACACTACAGCGAAGTTTTGGACGTCATCGACGAGTTGTTCGTAAACATGTTCGACGGGTTGAGCGAACGGTGCGCAAAGCAATTGGAGGTAATTAATGCGCAGTACCCGTTCGCGCCTTTGAAGTATTTGAGAAAATCCTTGCGATTGGAGTTCCCGGACGGGATTAAAATGTTGCACGAAGCTGGAATCACGGAGGCGGATCCGCACGGAGATTTGAGCACGGAACACGAACGAATTTTAGGGAAATTGGTCAAGGAGAAGTACGACACGGACTTTTACATTTTGACCCGATACCCGATCGAAGCAAGACCGTTTTACACGATGCCGGAACCCGGAGCTAACCCGGAGTACACGAACTCGTTTGACGTTTTCATCCGAGGCGAAGAGATTATTTCCGGCGCGCAAAGAATTCACGACCCGGAGTTGTTGACGGAGAGAGCGAAACACTTCGGCATTCCAGTTGAAGAATTGGAGAGCTACATTCGATCGTTTAGGTACGGCGCGTTGCCGCACGGAGGGTGCGGCGTCGGTTTAGAGAGAGTCGTCATGTTGTACTTGGGCTTGAACAACATTCGTAAATCGAGCATGTTTCCGAGAGATCCGAAGCGTCTTACGCCGTAGATATCTATAATAACAAACATAAAGTATTTCTATCCATCCATACATGCATACGCACACTTTTAATTTGTCATTACGTCACTTTCAAATCAATAGCCCACTCTCCTCGTAACTTACCAACCACTCGTCCGCGAGACGTACAATCGGCTTCGAAAGGTAATCTCTTACCGTCCGTGGGAACGCTTATAATTGCAGTTCCTACTCTCGCGTTTGTATTTTCGTTCACGACGGTAAATATCACGTAATACGGCGCGTTTTGAAGCTCTGCTCTTTTTTTTGGTAACTTCACCACTGGTAAAACGTCTGGATTGAGCGCGTCGTTTCCAATTCGTCTCAGCGTCCGTGAATTCCATACGCACGAGGAGCGCGATCGAACTCTAATATTTTCCTCTTCGTCTTCACCTTCGTCTTTTGCGAACGATCTCGATGGTAGTAACACCACGTTTGAAATACTTTTGGCGTTAGACCAACGACTTCCTTCCGCGGTTTCAAAGTCATCCACTTCGAGAGCGTTCGTGCGAAGTTTTCCGAGATGTACTTTCAAGAGCGACGCGCTTTGTTCCTCTTCGGTGGCAAAAATCAATCTATCGTCGTGCGTTTCTAGTTGAAGTTTTTCAACAGTCAGAATGGCAAAGTATTCGTCGTCGTCCTTTTGTCGTGCCGAGAGCACCTCGTCGTTGGCGTCTTCGTGCTCGGACGTGCCGAGCAGAAGATTCACAGAAAATGTCGCACACACGGGCGCATGATCGCTCGACGTCACGCCGTGGCATGCTTCGTATTTATGCGCTTTCCTGGTCGCCTCGAATCCAGGAAGAGATTTGATGAGCACGCGATCGGTATAACTTGAGATACGCTTTTTGCTATAATACTCTTCAGTAGCATCGATTGGATTCGAATCATTTCGACCTTTTTCTCGTTTGAACGAAGGTGGGAACTGCAGAGGTAACTCTTGAAATCCAAAAAGGCACTTGCCTTGCCGTTGCGCGTGCAAAAGTTGGTCGCCGATCCATAATCTTCCCCAACTCTTCTGTTTGATTGCTTCCGCTATAAATTTCCATCCGACGTGGAATGGAGACGACTGCGACGTTCCTCCCGTTGAAACATTCTCCCGCTGCTTCCTCGTGTTCACTTGACTGTCTGATTCAGAATCCTCGTCCCCGCTTTCAATTTCTCCCGGAAGCTTTGCGCGTCTGTTTACGGACGTCTCCTTGACGATATCTGCCTTTGACCAGCACGAATTCCAAACGCTATTTTCGTCATCGTCATCGGCTCCAACCATTTCACTCGCGCTGTTGATTTGTACCGTCTCGTGCGCTTGAGTTGGACCAGGATCGATTCTAAAGTTCAAGTCTCCCATAAAAAACGTATGCGTCGCCGATTCTAATAACTCTAAATCTGGAGGCAATCTCCTTCGCTTCTTCTGTTCTTCTTCGTCTACTTCGCGTCGCGCATTGTCGATGTTGCTGCTAATATTACTACTCTTATTGTTGCTATTCTTATCTCCACTCATTAAACCAGAAGCCTCAGCGACTGCTTTAATCGAATGTTCCCAACTCTGGCCGTTGCCTTCGCATCCAAACGCCTTCTCGATTCTATCTCTCCACGCGCATCCTAAAATCGACCGAATCGTCTCTATTCGTCTCGTGTAGAACTTCTTTTCCTCGTGAGCGGCTAAGTGACAACCTATAAATGCGATTGATTCGCCCCCGTAAAATTGAATCTCCACCATAATTCCTCCTTTATTCCCGACTACGTTCCCCATGCCGGTCGCTTTCACGCCCACTCGGACGCTTTTCACGTTTTTCTCTAGATACTTTTTACAGTGCACCGACAATCGCATTTGCATCAACACTTCGCTTTGCACGAGCACGTATTCGCTCTCGTCGTCATTCTCTCCGTCCTCGTTCTTCTTATATTCGCTCGACTTGTTACTACTCCTAGTATTCTTCGATTTCAAACACGCCTCTACGCTCGCGAACCAGTGCTGCTTACATTTACTCTCCTCCGCGATCTTCTTCCCTCCGTAATACCCTCCAACCATTCCAACCACGAACCCAACCGGTGCTAACGGTCCAGTCGCGACCCCACCGGTTATCCCTCCCGATAACGTCGCCACCATCTTCGTCGCTTTCGAGGACCCCCAGAACGTTTTTTTCTCTTTTTTGTTCACAATCGAATCGTTTTCGACTTTTTTCTCCGCCAAGCGCGCAAAGTCTGCCGGTTGCGTGATTTTCCTCGAGTACCCGTACGACGCTTCTTGCGCGGCGACGACAACTACATCGCAATCTTCGCTTTTCTTCAGAAATTCCGTGTAAAACGTTTCGTTTATCGGTTGATTGCCGACGTTGAATGTCGCGCAATAAATCGTAACAGTTTGCCGTTCCAAACGAGTTTCCCGTGAGCGAAGATTGTTCACGCGAGAAAGACCATGAAGGGAGGCGTCGAGCGCGGTGTCGAGCTTTTTCACGTTAAACTTTTCGTCGTCGTCCTCGTCCACATCTTTTGTCGTCGTCTGCATGCTGTTTAAGCGTGCAATTCGTGTCTCTCGTTGCGAAAGACGAGAAAAAGAAATGCAGTGAAAACGAGTCAGAGGCAACAGCTTTTTTTGAGTGCCTGAGGAGTCACAAGGAATAAAATTGCTACTTTTTATACAACGCGGTGCGCTATCTAAATACCATCTATTATGCACGCTATTAGTATCTACTCTACGCGTACGTGTACTCGTACGCAGACGACGATGACCTTTCTTTCTTACTATTCGTATGCGCGCGGAAATGGAGCGCGTGGACGAGCGACTCCAAGGCGTCGCGAGGCGTCGGTCCTTTTTCGTCTCCTTCTTCTTCATCGACGGGTGGAGGAGACCAGGAACCTTTAAAGTTCTCATCCGGAGGTCCAAATGCCGGTTGTTTAGGCACGTCGTACGAGAAGAAGTGCCAGACGTTTTTGAGACCGTTTTGAAGGTTTTGAAGCTCTTCCGGTGTAACCGTTTCGAGGACGCTTTGGAGACGGTTTTCGACGTCTCCTTCGCGAACGCGGATGGAAAACTTCGAGTAGTCGAGGAACGTGCCTTCCCAAGGCATGTCGACGCCATCTTGTACGATGACTGGTATGCAGCCATTTCGAATATAAACGGAAAGACCTCCACTCCACCCATCTCCTGGAAGTGCGAGGCAAAATTTGGACGAGCGTATTCTTCCCAAGTAGTCGTCCGTGTGTGAGAGAATATCGAAACCGTAGACGTTTTGCCATCTTCTCGCAACTTTTTGACGTAAACCGCGCGAGTAGTCTTCACCCCATGGTTTTTCCAAACCAAGATTTCCGCTGAAGAAACAAAACGTCGTTCTTTGAGTCGCTGGTGTCCAACTATTCACGTCTGCGGGTTCGCGGACTTCGTTAGTCTTTGGCTGCGACCAAGGAGGGGCGACGATATCTTTATTCCGATTGTACGCGCGCCATGCACCAGTAACAACCCCTTGCTTGACGAGTTCATCCCATTTATCCGGTGAGTAAGCCGTGTGCGAACTGTTGCGTGGATATCCTGTATTTCCCCAATGCGTGATGAAAATTGCATTGGCAATACTGTCAGGAAAGTGCACAGCGCCTTCATCGTACGCGGCGATTACCGCGTGATCTCGACCTTCATTCCTATCGAAATACGACTGTATCTCACCTTTCTCGTTGTTGATGACATTGAATGGAATATTTCGAACGTACTCTGTTACTCGTTCTAGAAAGAGATTTGCCGCATGCGAGCGATCGCCGGGCTTTGTCTTGATCAGCGACAGCGAAACTTGCGGCGAAGGCGTTTGGTATGCTAAACGATAGCACGTTCCGTATTGCGGGATAAAAAATACGTCCGCGTTCTCGGGATTGATTGTACGATGTGCCGACCTGAGTAAGAATTCGTGAAGTGTATTTTCCAAGGAATAAAACCACTTCGACGGTCTTTCTGGGAATGGCGGCGGAGAAGCGTCGTCGTCGTTGTCGTTGTCGATGTCGTTTGGTTTCTCGTAAAATCGATCGCCGCACACAAATTCGCCTCTGTTGACGTATTTCGTCCAATGTGAGGTGAACTTTGATGGCATTTCGTACACGTATATGAAGGGACGTTTACTTTCAAGTTTCGAGTATACGGATCTCACGGAATCGATCATTCGCGATGAAGATAAACTCACGCTGTTTGGCACCGTAAGCGAACAGTCTGCGCCCCAAAACTCCTTCTTACATTTACAGAAACCATCATCGCACTCGCCATTTCCACTGCATTGATTTGGACACCAAGTCGGTATTATTTTTTCGCACGCTTTGCCGTACCTGCTTCCTGGACATTTACTGATGCAATCTCGAAAGCTTCTCACGGCTTGAGGATGCACGTTGAGATTCTCGTCTTTCTCTCGAATTGGATCAAACGTTCGAATAGAGTCTGCGTCGCACCACGACGGGAGTTCCTTTGCGATCTCTCTCCCTTTCGTTATCTTTCCTTGCTCTGTTTCGTCGCTATCATCGTAAATACCCTCTCGCGCGCGCTCGAGAAACGGCGCTTCTACTTTCAAACTCGTCGCGCTCGGATTTTCTCTGCCGAACACCATCGCAAACGTCGGCAATCCTCCCCACTCTTTTCTACCCAATTTTAACTCGTCCAACTTTTTACTGTTCCTATTTACAATGTACTCGTCCCCTACATCTCCATTTCCTTTCCACCAGTCTTCTTTTCCATACTTTGACATATCTGGACTACAAAATGGCCACTGATGCAAAACTCTCTGGGGATGTCTCGCGCCTTCTCCACACACGCACAAACCTCTCGTCGCGTCGCACGCGTGAGAGCACCGCAACTCTAATCCGTCGCTGCACGGGAACGTCTGCTCTTCATCTTCACAACTCGAGCCTTTGAACCCAACTGGACAATCGCACTTGCCGCTAAAGTAATCGCACTTGCCGCCATTGAAACACTTTTCGTGACAGTCTCCGCGCAAATCAAAAATTGACGAACTCGTTGCGCGTTTCCTCCTTTGACTCCTTGGCTTTTCGTTGCCTCGCTCGCGCACCATCCACTCGGCGTACGAACGCGCGTACACGCCGCCGTTACTCTTTACGCCATTCATTTTGTCCTCGTCGTTTCTGTCGATGTCATCATCGTCGTCCTCGTTATTCTCTTCTTCTTCTTCTTTTTCTTCTTCTGCTGATGTTTTCTCGGTGAGTAGTACTATCTCCTCCTCCTCCTTTTCACTCGTCGTTGGTTGCAAATGCTCAACACCCGAAGGCGGAGGAATTCGCTCCTCCTCTTCGTTCTCTTCCCGAAAAGTTCGTTTTACATACGCGGACGAAGAAAAGGAATTTCTCGAAAAACGACGAATTTTCATCGCCACCACCGATATCTCCTCGAACAAAATCACAAAAACCACCGTCAACGAGACGACGAAAGCGTTCAACATCGCTCGTTTTCGATTCCCGACGTTTTTGTCCTCTTTAATGCGCGATGATGATTGTTCCAAACGCTGTTGTTGTTGTTGCTGCTGCTGAAGAAACCCCACTCCCCCGCGTGGAAATTGCATTTCCTCCGTCCTCTTTCGTCGTTTACCGAGAAGTCTTATTCGTCGTCGTCGTCATCATCATCTTCACGAGAGACAACGAGAAAAGTTCTGAAGTTTTCTTCGTGCGTCGGAAACGAGAGCGTTTGTGTGGCAACCGCCCAATTAAGTGCGATGGAAAAAGTGGATAAAACTTCTGAATTTCTGCAAAAACTCACACAACATTTAGTGCGCTTGATTTACGCGCGCAGACACACACACAGAAAGAGAGAGAGAGAAACAATGCAGGCCTCGACGTCCTCTTCGTGCGCGTCGTCGTCTTTGTCGAGCAGCAGCAGCGGCGGCGTTTTTGTTGCTGCGCTTTTAACGCAGAAAAAACAGAATCATCGTCGTCATCAAAATCATCATCTTCAGAACCGATATAGAAGCAGAAGAAAAACGAGGACGATGGCACGACAGAACGAGGACAACAACGACGGTAACAACAGCAATCGCGAAGAAAAAGAAGGACAGTTTTCCAAAGCCGGTCGCTCGGGAACCAATCGAAAATTTACGGAGTATTCCGAGGAAGAGTTGCGAGCGCAAAAAGCGTTCGTACAAGGTGATTTCGGCAAAGTGTCCACGGCGAAAGAGACGTGGGAACCGTTCGTCCGAGCCTCGCGAGCTGGTTTGTTAGACGAGATGCAAAAGTGCGAGAATAGCAAAGAGATGCTCGATTGCGACGCTGTTTTAGCGTCTTTGTTCATCGCGGTGGAAGATGACGCGTTTAAATCGAGGACATCGGTGTGTCTTCCGCAGGAGGCGTACGTGAAAAGGTTGAGAAAGTTGATGGACGAGTTTGAGATGCGGGATATCGCGTATTTCAACGGTCAGTACGACGATAGGATGGTTTTAAAAGCGTTGGAAAGGTATTTGTACGAAGAACATCAGTACAGGCCTCCAGTCGGGTGGATGGAGGCGTTTAGTCCGTACAGAACGTATTTTCACAACGTCATTGCGCAAAAAGTAGGCATCCCGGCGAGTTTAGCGGCGTTGTATATGGGGTGCGTACAGATTTTACGAGCGAGAGAGATTTTGAAAGACGAAGCGTACGTTTTGATATCCAGCTCGAGAGGTTTAGATCCGGATGTTCTACCGCGCACGCCGTGGGGTATCACCAAGGACGATTACCACAATCTCGGCATACCCGCCGACGCGAGGTGGTGTACGCCTAAAATGAGTATCCAAATGCAATTAAGAGCGCTGAAAAGGGCGTTTTGGCCGTGGACTTGGGACGATCGCAGAGATACGGGCATTGAATTGGCTTTGAAAGCGGCCGTGTTCGGGAACGAAGATAGAATGCAAACCGCGGTGAAAGGTGTTGGGATCATTCAACCGACGGGAAGACCCTTCGGCGACTTGGAAATGGCCATCCGAGCGACTGAACGTTTAGCGCTCGTGGCCGAACCGGAGAACATCAGAGATTACGGTATCTTATTGTATCACTCGCAACGATACAAAGAAGCGTACGAACAGCTCCAAAAATACCAAACCTGGCGGGACGAGGAATTCGAACGATTACAAAAAGGCGGGAAACCATCCGCGGTGGCAATCGAAGTCGACGGAACTCCGAATACAGCTCCAGACATGTCAAAATGGCTCTTCGGTGACCCTTCGGAATACGCCGAGCAAGTCGCGCGAGAGGAGCAGTGGTTGAAGCAGTTGATGCTTATTTTAGAGAGAGAGCTGTTAGAGCAAACGTTGAACATGTAAATTTTAAAACATTGTGTATTACAAGCTGTTATCACTCGTCGCTTGTCTCCGAAGTCTTTCATCGAGGTTCTGGTTCACTTTTCGCGATAAACGCTCGAAGGTAAAACCTTGGGACTCACTGGGAGGATTTCGTAATATTTCAGCGATATTCGGTTTGCGCGCCCATTGAAGTATGCGTTCTCGAAAATTTTCCGTGGCTTCAGGTAACAGAGTTTGAGCTCCCGAGACTGTTTGCCTCGTCAAGTCGCTTGCTCGCCGTAACAGTTCGCCGTCGGGATCGAGTCTGGAGAGCAGACGTTCCGCGTGCTTGATTTTAGGACGTTCTTCGTCCGACTGTGCGGATGCTAACAGCGCCGCGAAGAACGGCACATATAGTGCGATTAGGACGCGCAGAATACGATGGGAAGACATAGACTGTCTTGTTGTAATGAATATGAAAAGGAAGAAAATATTTTTATTGCAAAGCTTTTCCTCATCGTAACTACGAACTATAACCTATCTAAACCACCCACAACTATCAATAATAATAATTTGAAATCCAACGTTCAACGCATTAGATGTCGATGATGTTGATTCCCGGCGGTAAGGATTGTTTTAATCGCGTCGCTTTGTCTTGGTCTTGCACTCTCAACGTGTACAAGTATTTGGAGCAGCGAACTTTGAACTTTGTGACGGAACCGGTTTTCTTGATTTTCACCGACTTGGCGTCCTTGCGTCGCGCTTTCAAAAGAAAATCTTTGATATCAGCAATTTGTTTCGGCTGAAATTGTGATGATAAACAGAGAGAGAGAAAGAGAGAGGAGGTGGAGTAGGTCAGCGAAATGAATACTTCTATAAGCGAGTTCGAGAAAAGAGTCTCGGTCCAGGAGGAGAAAATCGACTTCGTCGTCGTCGTCCCCCAACAGGGCTTCGCGCAAAAAATCCTAAACTCGAAATCGATCCTCGCGAAGGACACGCGACGCGATTCACGCTTCGTTCGTATCGAGAAAGTCTTCTTCTTTGAAGCATGCGAGCCGTTATAAAAGCTCAATACTAATCGGCGCGATCCTTCCTGCGCGGCGGCTCTCGCTGTCCGCCGCGAGACACCCGATTTCGCGCCCTTCTTCGGAAAAAAGGCGCTTAATAGTAAATCGCGCCTATTCCCTCTCGCGCGCGCGATATTCTTGGAAGCTAAACGCGGCATGAATTGCACCACACTCCGCATTCTGCGCGCGATGTGACCTCCATAACACGACGACGACGACGAGAAAACAACACGAGGGAATAAAACTTACCATGATGTTTATGAAATTACTTGTGGTGAGCGTTAAAAAACTGAGGGGTGAAGGGTGCGAGATGAAAAAATTATGAGCAGCAGGAAAGACTGAAAGAACAGTGAGTGAAAAAAAAATATGAATGTATACACGCGCGCCTCATTTATTAGATCGAAAGGAAGCCTGTTCTCTCTCATCGTTGGAACACCATTGTCGTCGTCCGTCGTCATCGTCGTCGAAGTAATATTATTAATATCGTTGTTGTTGTTGTTGTTATTCTTCGCATGTTGTTATCTTTTACTTCTTCTTACCGTTTTTGTTTGCTGGCGCGCTCTTCTTTTCGAAGAGCTTTTCGTTCAACGTTTTCTTCTTATACTTTGGATCTTTTTTCGCTTTTTCTTCCTCTTGGTTGTTGTGGACGAACGCCAAAATGCCGTAGGAGATCAATCCACCCAAGAGGAGTTTCGCTTTTCCACCAAGACCTCCTCCGGATTGTCCGTTCTTCGCTTTGTTTTTCTTTCTAAACGAAGTTTGAATCTTCTTCGCCGCCGCTTCCTCTTCCTTGGAATACTCCTTGTCGTTGTAATCCGGAATCGCGCCTTTTCCATCTCTACCAGTTCTCTCTGGGGTCTTTTTATCCGGATAATACGTCAGAATTAACCTCACTTGCCCACCAACCGCGTTTCCGTCTCGATTGAACAAGTTGAAACTCTTGTCGATTTCTCCGTTTAACATCTCGCAGTTCAACACGATTTGCTTCACGTGAAACGCCGCGTTCGCCACCGCTTTCTTCCCGCCAATAAACGAACTCGTCTTTTGTTTAAACAATAAAATTCTCAATTCCTCGTTTTTCTCCTCGTCGATGGAAAACTCAAACGCGTCCGCGAAGTCGATGCGGTGGTCGAACACTTCCTTCATCTCCGTTTTTCGTTTTTGACGAGGCGCATCTTTATTTACCGGGTCTCGTATTTCCACTTTCACCGCGCAAAATTTCGTGTTCTGCGTGTCCGAAGCCGGAGTTTCCAGCTCCAACACTGATGTTTTTAATGTTGATTATGGTTTGAGTAGTAGTATTTGAGAAGAACGAGAGAAGAAGTGTGAATACGATGAAATTTCAAAACAGGAACGACGAGAGAGATATTCTTTCGACGATCGAATGAATTCTTCTTCTTCTCTTCTGAGAGAGAGAGAGAGAACGAGAACGAGAACGAGCGCGCCGCGATCTTTCGGATCGGGAGAAAGAGAAAGTTTCAGCGACGAAACGCGATCAAATCTTTACCTTTGACTCTTAAAACGCCCATTAATTATTATGGTATTGCAACAAAGCGTCGAGGTGTTTTTATATCTCGCAAACGAGTGTGTTTGATGCACAAAACAACAACAAAAAAACTCGTGCCTTCTTCAAAAAGAGCAGAACTTCAGAGGGAGAGGACAACACCAAGCAGAAGAAAGAGGAGGAAAAAAATGCAAAAAGAAGAACCTGCGTCGGTTCGTTTTCCAGATTTCCAGATTTTTGCGACACTTTTTTCTCCTCTTCTCTCTCTTCGTCCGTCGCGTTTGTTGGTCGTTTTCTCTCTCTTCTCGAACACACCGCATCTCCCATCTCCCATCCGATCGTCTTCCTCGCGCGCGCTGTGCTCTTCTTGGGTTTCAAACGCGAGAGAGAGAGAAAGAGAGAAGGAATAAAAGTAGTGTTGCGATCATCAACACTAATAATAATAATAATAAAGTATGATCAAACACGACATCAAAGACGGATTCAAGTGGCGGAAATACGGTCAGAAGAACATCAAATCGGCCTCGTTCCCGAGAAGTTACTACCGATGCACGAAACCGGATTGTCCAGCCAGGAAGCAAGTGGAAAACGGACTCGCGAAGTACGAAAACCAGCACAATCACGAGAAACCGAGCTTGTTATTGCTCAGTCAGCAGAAAAACAAGTCACAGCAGCAGAAAGATATCATCGGCACACCCAACAAGGTGGAAAAGAAGAAGAGTAAAGGTAAGAATCAACCCATTCTCGCCCGCATGGCAGTTGTTCGTCTTTGATTTTTTGTCTTCGTTTCGTATAAAAATATTTGACTGCTTTCTCATTTCTGTCCTGACGGTTGAAAA